>OIAY01000148.1_pt1 | contig 31633 bp, 34 predicted proteins | sample 1580831 | NCBI WGS metagenome assembly OIAY01 (sample SAMEA3882522, study PRJEB24775) | human gut metagenome | biome: human-associated habitat; feature: intestine environment; material: feces | place: Netherlands | collected 2009/2010 | reverse complement strand
CAGAGTGGTCTACGACATCACCTCCAAGCCGCCGAGCACCATTGAATGGGAATAAATGCTCAAATCCCCGCAAATCTTGATTTTTCAAGATTTGCGGGGATTTTTACTATTTTCATAGGGACGATTGTGTACAATTATGTATCCTGATTCTTCGGGTGATGGCCTGTTTCTTCCATGAACTGGTCATGTTTCTTCTGTACATGCAGCAGGAAATGATTCGGCTTCCCGACGGATACTGATCCATCCAGAAATCGAAGGATTTCTCAGCCGCAGCGGGAATATTTTCATTCCTTTAGATTTTTGATTTCAGTGAGAAGCTTCTGAAGTTAAAGATCCTCCAGAGAGTTTATCAGCTCTTTGGAAGATCTTTTTCGTGCTTAAATCCCCAGCACATGATGGCATAGAACACCGGAAGCAGGTCCCTGCCCATAGGAGAGAATGAGTATTCCACGTGAGGCGGAATTTCGTTAAACTGCCTGCGGGTGATCAGACCATTGGCTTCCAGTTCGCGCAGTGTCTTTGTCAGCATGGTGTTCGTGATACCTGTCAGATCTTTTTTCAGAACGCCGAACCGTACGGTGTCATAGATGCAGAATTCATAGAGAACCTGGGTCTTCCATTTCCCCTGCAGCATTTTAAGGAGAGGGGTGACGGGGCAGTTTCCGCTATCCGTTAAGATTCCTGTTTTCACTTTCTGCAAATACTCTTCATAACTCATATAATTCTGTTCAGAATTCTTTTGTGATGCATTGTCTGATGGCATACATTCCTCCGGTATACTTTCTGATACTAAGCAAGTAAAAACTGAGTACTTGCATATTATTATGGAACAAGTATAATAAATGTACCTGGTAAAGTCAACGTCTGAAGACTGGTATCACAGTGCCTGTAATGGTGAGCCGCATTGTGATACAGAAGATAAGTGAAGGTGGTGTCAACGTAGATGAATCTTTTCGATTATGCAGCGGAAGGCCTGAAAGAAAAGGAGGCTCCCCTTGCTGCCAGGATGCGTCCTAAGACTTTGGAAGAGGTGGTTGGTCAGGAGGATATTATAGGAAAGAATAAGCTCCTTTACCGCGCAATCAAAGCGGACCGGATCAGTTCGGTTATCTTTTATGGACCGCCGGGCGTGGGGAAAACGACTCTGGCTCGTGTCATCGCTGGTACTACATCCGCTGATTTCCATCAGGTGAATGCAACGATTGCAGGAAAGAAAGATCTGGAGGAGGTTGTGGCAAGAGCCAAGGAGAATCTGGGCTGTTACGGAAGAAAAACAATTCTCTTTATTGATGAAATTCATCGGTTTAATAAGGCACAGCAGGACTATCTGCTGCCATATGTAGAAGAAGGCACGGTGATTTTGATTGGCGCCACAACAGAGAATCCCTATTTTGAAGTGAATGGTGCGCTTCTTTCAAGATCGAGAATTTTTGAACTGAAACCGCTGTCGAAGGAGAATATTCTGACTCTGATTCACAGGGCTTTCGTTTCAGAAAGGGGAGTCAAACCATACCATGCTGATATCACGGAGGAGGCCGCAGATTTTCTGGCGGATATCGCTGATGGCGATGCCCGGGCTGCGCTGAATGCTATAGAACTTGCTGTGCTCACAACAGATCCGGGAAGTGATGGAAAGATACATGTCACACTGGAGGTGGCAGAGGAATGTATACAGAAGAAGGCAATCCGCTACGATAAGACCGGGGATAATCATTACGATACCATTGCTGCTTTTATTGAGTCCATGTGTGGCTCAGATCCGGATGCGGCCCTTTATTATCTGGCCCGTATGCTGGAAGCAGGCGAGGATGTAAAGTATATTGCACGCAGAATGCTGGTAGCTGCATCTGAAGAAGTCGGTAATGCCGACCCCATGGCAATCTGTGTGGCAGCATCGGCGGCAATCGGCGTAGAGCGCGTTGGCATGCCGGAGGGTAGAATCATTTTGGCACAGGCCGCTTCCTATATCGCTTCAGCTCCCAAATCCAATTCTGCTTATCTTGGCATTGAGAAGGCTCTGGCCATTGTCCGGAAGACAGGAAATCTACCGATTCCTTCCTACCTGCAGGACTCTAGTTATAAAGGTGCCAAAAAGCTGGGTCGGGGGATTGGTTACAAGTATGCCCATAATTATCCGAATCACTGGGTGAAGCAGCAGTATCTTCCGGATGAGATTCGTGAAGAGAAGATATATGAGCCTAATGATATCGGTCACGAGACAGACATTAAAGCTTATTTCAGAAAAATTGGAAAAGATCCGGAAAGGTATGCTTTTGTTGACCCATCGCTGTCAGGAAAGCCCTGGAAACCATGGGAGGATAAAAAATGATACCTGGGAATGGGCGAAAACGCATCCCATTGGATAGGGCGGCAGGCCTGATTGAATCACCTTGCATAGTATAATAAAATACGCTGAAGAATGGCTGTCATCCCGGGGAGTTGAAGGAGAATATGATGAAGAAAGAAAATCACAGCATACAAAGGCTGCCGAGGAATATCGAGGTACGGGGGGCCAAAGTCCACAACCTGAAAAATATTGATGTGGATATCCCGCTCCATGAAATCGTAGCGATTGCCGGTGTTTCGGGATCGGGGAAATCCTCACTGGCTCTTGGCGCGCTCTATGCGGAAGGGTCTCGCCGGTATCTGGAATCCCTGTCTACCTATACCCGCCGGAGAATGACACAGGCAGAGCGGGCAGATGTGGATGATATCAGATATGTGCCGGCGGCTCTTGCGCTGCGCCAGCGCCCGGGAGTTCCGGGTATCCGCAGTACCTTCGGAACCCTTTCAGAACTTTTGAACAGTCTGCGTCTTATGTTTTCCCGGCTGGCAAGCCACCGCTGCCCCAATGGCCATTACTGCCCTCCCTCTCTTTCTGTGGCAGCCATGCAGGAAATTACCTGCCCTATATGCGGGGAAAAATTTTATGGTCCGGGAGCGGAAGAACTTGCATTCAACAGCAGCGGCGCCTGCCCGACCTGCGGTGGGACAGGGGTGGTCCGAAATGTGAATGAGGCGGCCCTGGTGCCTGATGATTCCAAGACCATCGATGAGGGAGCTGTAGTTGTCTGGGGAACTCTGATGTGGTCGCTCATGAAGGATATCGTGCGCACCATGGGCGTCAGGACAGACGTGCCCTTTCGTGACCTGACACCGGAAGAAAAAGAAATCGTCTACCACGGGGAGCTGAAGAAGCATCATATCCACTATGTGAATCCAAATACGCTGGAACCGGCGGAGATGGATTTCAATTATTACAGCGCCGTGAATTCCGTGAAAAATGCCCTGGCTAAAGTGAAGGATGAAAAGGGAATGAAGCGGCTTGAAAAATATCTGGAAGAGGATGTGTGCCCGGACTGCGGGGGAACCAGGCTGTCGGAAGCGGCCCGCAGGCCCCGTCTTAGAGGAATCGGGCTGGATCAGGCATCGGCCATGACCCTTTCGGAACTGATCCCCTGGGTACAGGGGGTTCCTTCCTCGCTTCCGGAAGAGATGCGTCCCATGGCGGAAAATATATGCGAATCGTTTATGGATGTTTCCAAGCGGCTCATGGACCTGGGACTGGGGTATCTTTCGCTGGACCGGGCGGCTTCTACGCTTTCTACCGGCGAGAGGCAGCGCGTACAGCTGGCAAGGGCAGTAAGAAACCGTACGACCGGTGTGCTCTACGTTCTTGATGAGCCATCCATTGGACTTCACCCTTATAATCTTCAGGGGCTCACCGGAGTGATGGATGATTTGCAATCCGATGGAAACTCTGTCATCCTTGTGGATCATGATACGCAGGTGTTGAAGCATGCCGACTGGATGATAGAGATGGGGAAGGGTGCTGGTGCGGAAGGCGGAACGATTATTTCCCAGGGAACAGTGGAAGATATTTCGAAGAATCCGGAATCTGTCATAGGCCCCTACCTGTCCGATCACTATGAATCAAGAATCCGACCCGTCACAAAGAGAGAGGCCCTGTTTGACAAAGGAGCGATTCATCTGGAGACTGGGGCCATCCATACGGTGCATCCTCTGGACGTGCGGATACCGATGGGGCGTCTGACTGTGGTGACAGGGGTCTCCGGATCCGGAAAAACGACCATGGTCCTGGAAAGTCTGATTCCCGCACTGAGGGCTGAAATTAGCGGACAGAAGCTGCCTTCCCATGTGAAGAAGGTAGAGGCAGATGGCATTACCCAGGTCAAGCTCATCGATGCCACGCCCATTGGTATCAATGTACGTTCCACGGTAGCCACTTATGCCAATGTACATGACGGGCTCAGAAAAGTATATGCCCGAACGGCAGATGCCCGGGAACATCACTATAAGGCAGGAGATTTTTCATACAACACAGGGAAACTCCGCTGCCCTACCTGTGACGGCACAGGCGAGATTTCACTGGATGTCCAGTTTCTGCCGGACGTTCAAATTCCCTGCCCCGACTGCCGGGGATCCCGGTACAGAAAGGAAGCCTATGACATTCACCGCAAGGCTAAAGATGGAAAGGAATACAGCCTGCCGGAACTTATGAATATGAGTGTGGATCAGGTGCTCAACGCCCTGGGGGGACTTAAACTCCTGCAGCAGCGCCTGCAGGTGCTGCATGACCTTGGACTTGGATACCTCACCCTGGGGGAGGAAACGCCTGGTCTCTCCGGCGGCGAGGCACAGCGGCTGAAACTGGCCAGTGAAATGGGAAAAGGGCAGAGTGATTCCGTATTCGTCTTCGATGAACCTACCATCGGGCTGCATCCGCAGGATGTGAGGACGCTTCTCCATGTTTTCCAGACCCTCATTGATCATGGGGCAACACTGGTTGTTATCGAACATGATCTTGATGTCATAAGGAATGCGGATTATATTGTGGATATGGGACCGGGAGGAGGAAAGGAAGGCGGCCGGATCATTGCCCGGGGTACGCCTGAGGAAATCCGGCAGAATACAGACAGTTTGACCGGCAGGTTCATATAATGCCATCATAGGGGATGCAGTTGTTCTCCTGTATGCTCCGGGAAAATGTTTTTCTCTGCCCTTTGCCTTAGAAACCCGGGATAGATGCATAAAATTCCTCAAAGGTTTCCATTCAGTGCCGAGGATTGCATTTGCGCCATAAAAGTAGATAATAAAAGGATAAGAAAAACCTCCCTCTCTGGTCGGAGGCTTTTCTGCTTTTTGTGGAATAAAAACAATGAAAAGAGGATGAGAAAATGACGTTACAGGAAACAGCAGAAAAAACTATGGACAGACGAAAGTTATATCATGAGCTGGAAAAGGAAATCCACGGGAAAGAATGGAGCTCGGAAGAAGATGCACTGGCTTTTCTCACAGATGCTGCTCTCATCGGACGCCTTGTTATGGCCAAAGAAGGCCGCTGGCCCAGCAGCGAAGGATCCATGCTTCCCTCCAAAATAGGAGAATGTGTATGGTGGCTGGCTGTACTGGCGGAGGAAAATGGTCTTTCCTTTGCTGACTGTGTGGAAACATTTCTGAAAGAAAAAGAAGAATTTCTGAAGCAGGAATAGATGGGAAAGAGAAATGATACGCATGGATTCTACTCTGATGCGGGGAAGCTTTGCAAAGCCTTAGGAAAATTGTCACAGACCGTGAAACAGGACAAAACTCATGGCCCTGACAAATAGAAGAACCCTTCCGGATACAGTGCATATACCTCTCATTCGTGGTATACTTAAAAAGCGAAAAAATCTGTATTTGTAGGCTTTCATAAGGGGCTCACCATGCATAACGAACAAAAGGTAACAGACCATATCTACTGGATTGGCGGCAATGATTTCGTTTCTACCCGGTTTGAGAATCTCATTCCCATTTCCCGGGGGATTTCTTATAACAGCTATTTTATTGATGACGAAAAGACGGCGGTACTGGATACGGTGGATTCAGTAATCCGTGATGTTTTTATGGACAACGTATCCCATCTTCTCCATGGCAGGCAGCTGGACTATATCGTCATCAACCATATGGAGCCGGACCACAGCGGTTCCCTTCTGGCCCTGGCTAGGGCCTATCCTGAAGCGAAAATCATTGCCACGCCTCAGGCCCAGAAGATGATTGGCCAGTATTTTCATGTGTCCCTGAAGGACCGCTTCCTTTCCTCTGACGAGAAGCTGGAAATTTCCCTGGGCACTCACAGGCTCCGTTTCCTGAAGGCGCCCATGGTGCATTGGCCGGAGGTGACCTTTACCTATGAAGAAACGGAAAAGGTGCTCTTCTCTGCTGATGCCTTCGGCACTTTCGGCGTGCTGAACGGCTCTGTTTTTGCCGACGATGTGGATTATGAAGAGGAATATCTCCCGAGCTTCAGGAAATATTATGCCAATATCGTGGCTCGTTACGGTATGCAGGTACAGATGGCTCTGAAAAAGGTAGAGAAACTTGATATAAAGTATCTCTGCTCTCTCCACGGCCCCGTTTTCCGCAGGAAGGAAGATATAGCAGGACTCACCACCCTTTACAGGAAATGGGCATCCTGGGAGCCGGAAGAACAGTCTGTTTCCATCTTCTTTGCCTCCCCCTATGGAAATACAGCCATGGCTGCCCAGATCCTGGCAGGGAAGCTGGCTGCCAAGGGCGTCAAAAACCTGAAGCTGGTGGACCTTTGCAGTTCCTCTATCACCGAAGCTTTTCCGGAGGTTCTCCGCCGGAGCCATATGGTGCTGGCAGCGGTGACCATGAACATGGGCCTGAACCCCGTGATGAATGCATTTCTGGACCTCTGTCATGAAATGGACGTGCAGAATCGCACCATAGCCATCGTGGGCAACAGCAGCTGGGCGCCGAACGTAAGCGGTAAACTGATGATGGAAAAAGTACAGAATTGGAAGAAATGCACTGTTCTGGGAGAACCGGTCCATATTTCCTCCGCTCCTGCCGACGATGATACCCTGGACAAACTGGCAGGGCTTATAGCTGACGATATGATGAAAGAAAAGAAGGCATGATAATGAATAAATGGATGGCCTGTGCGGCAGCCTTTTGTGTCTCTGCGGCCCTGCTCCTAGCAGGCTGCGGAAGCCGCCCCACAGTACATGTAATGAAAGCAGAACCAAGCAGGGAACCTTTTACCCTGGAGACAAAGGCGGCACCGGAAGCTCTTCATACGGCTCCCGTGATTCCCCAGGTCTCTGGAAATCTGATTTCCAACCCTCCCGACGTAGGCACTATTGTCAATGCAGGGGACGAGCTCTTTAAAATCGACTCCTCCCAGTATGAGTCCCAGGCGGCGTCGCTTCGAAGCCAGATTGCCGCCGCCTCCCAGGCAGCAGCGCCGTCTCCCTCCTATAGCTACAGCGCTCCTGCCGTGGATGACAGCCTGGAAGCATCCCTGCTCAAACAGGGCATCATCACCAGGGCGGAATATGAACGAATTAAAGGCAGGAAAGGCGGCAACCTGCAGGCAGCACCGGCTGCAGCACCGGCACCGGCAGAGGCACCGGCCCAGCTGGTGGCCTCCCTCCAGACACTGGAGAAAACCATTGCGAACTGCACCGTCCGTGCCCCCATCAGCGGCGTCATTTCCCAGGTATACATCGGCGACACCCACCTGGCCATGGCTGGCAAGCCAGCCCTCGTCATCCGCCAGGATTCTCCGGTTACTGCTTCTGTGCAGATACCGGCCAAACTGGATAACGTGATGGATAAAGCTAAAGATGATAAAACCCTTACCGTCACCATGAGCGACGGCTCGGAAGTGTGGTACGGCGAACTGAAAAAGCAGCCCAATGAAAACGGCGACAAGTTCACTACCTATAAGGTACAGGTAGATAATCCTGACGATGAGATCACCATTGGCAATGAATACAGCATCCGCATCGAAAGCGGACAGAACGTTTCCTGCTACATGATTCCCAAGTCTGCTATTATCGGTGACAGCACCGTGGCTGTAGTGAATGATGACAACCTGGTAGATATGAAATCCGTTTCCATTGCCAGCGACACCGGCGGCTACGTCCTCGTCATGGACGGACTGGCAGAAGGAGACCGGGTCATTACGGATCCGCTCAAGAGCCTGGACATGGGCATGCAGGTAGACGTGAAATGAAATGGGAAAGAAAAGACTTTCTTGGTGATGCTGTCACTACAGCCCAAAAACTGATAGGTGCCGTCATCGTCCGCCGTTCTTCCGAAGGAGTCACTGCCGGCCGTATTGTAGAATGCGAAGCCTACGGGGAAATCTATAAGGGACACAAAGACGACGGGGCCCATGTATTCAAAGGCCTCACACCCAGGACAAGAATCATCTTCGGCGAAGGGGGTCATGCCTACGTATACCTCATTTACGGCATGTATACCTGCCTCAATTTCGTCTGCGGCCATGAAGGCGAGTCCGGCTCCGTCCTTATCCGTGCCCTGGAACCCCTGGAAGGCCTGGACCTCATGAAAAAGAGAAGACACCAGACAAAGGAAAAACTCCTTACCTCCGGCCCCGGCCGCCTCACCCAGGCCATGGGCATAGACATGACCTTTTACGGTATGGATCTCACCGGAGACACCCTTTACGTGGAAAGCAGAGAAGACGGCCCCTGGCCGGTGGAAGTAACAAAAAGAAAAAACATAGACTACGCTCATTATGGCAAGGACTTTCCCTGGCGATTCCTGCTGAAAGGAAATCCCTATATATCCAAATAAAAAAAGGCTGTGAAAAGATGGAAATCATTTTTTCACAGCCTCTTTTTATGGTGAGAGATATGAAACTGTCAGCAGGTAGAGGAGGGGTGGCATCCGAAAACGCTCCTTAGACTTCTTTTATTTCGTCAGATACTTCCGGTTGACATCATTTCTCTTTTCCACCGGCAGTTTCATATAATGGGGATCCATGGCGCTGACCCAGGAGCCGTAGGCCGGATTGGGAAGGACGATGAAGCGGGTGCCGAAGTCCTTTGCGCTGGTATCTATGATATGCTGCCGCTCTGCTAAAGATTTTCCTTTAACTCCCAGAGGGAAATCGCCTGCATTATCGCCCAGGTAGAGAAGAACCTGGTGAGATTTCTCTATCTTTGCAAAACGGGGCATTTTATCACTGTTTTTCGTAAAGAGAAGGACATGATTCCTGTCGGCAGAAGGAAATCCCAGAGTTTTCAGATTGTCTATGGTCACATCCAGATTATCCGGCTTGTACCGGTTGGATACATAGAAAATCTCCACTCCCCTGGCAGATACCTGCTTTAAGAAATCCAGAGCGCCGGGCATGGCGGCAGATTTTCCTTCATGTACCCGGTCATGCCACCACCACCCGTCCCAGTACCCCTTTCCCCGGGATGCATAGGTGCCCATGGCGCGGGTATTATCCAGCACCGTCTCATCACAGTCGAGAATGATGGCAAAGGGCTTGTGACGGGAAGGGGTCTCCTTCATGGCCTTGTCCAGAGAAGAAAGAGCCGTATTATAGGCTTGATAGCAGAGAGCCCGGTACTCTGCAGAAGTGCGCATCCACAAAAGCCCCATGGTCTCCTGCTCCGCCAGCTGACGGGAAGAAGCAGCACGGGAAAGACTGGTCTCGTAATCGGCGGAAACCTCTCCAGTACACAGGCAGGATGCAGAAAGCGAAAGAGCCGCAGCAAACATAAGAATTTGACGTTTCATGGGAACCTCCTAAAAAAATATACTTCTTATCATACCATAAAAACCTTTGCTGAAATCAAAAAGGCAGTATAAAAACACGGATACCTATCCGTGCCAGTCAGTATTGCGGGCCTCTTGGAATCAGGCGGCAGCGCTAAACCGCAGGAAAGACCTGCGTCAACCCTGCTCTTGTCGTCCGGGAATGCGGGCTCATGCTGCAAGGGATGGTATCCGTGTTTTCGATTGGTTGTGAAGCTTTTTACGAATCTGCAGAATCCGTTCCTATTTCCCCGGGCCCCGGGAAATAGTGGAGAAAAATCAGGAGCCTGTATACAGGGATTCTTGATTTTCCTGCTGCCAAAGCTGCATTCCGGCCGGAATATTCGCGACATACATGACAGGTTGGGACATAGAATCCTCCATGGAGTTTCCTGATTTCCTTCTCCATATATTTATATTGCATAAGCCCCTCTTTTTTACAACCTCCCTCATAAGATTTGTTATAAAAAGCAGATACAGCTTCTATGCAGAGGATTTGCTCTGTCCCAGATGGCAAGTGGAGCGGAAGGAAAGAACGCAGCGCAGATTCCTTCCACAGAAAGGAGTTCCGCGTCAGCGGTGAGATCAGGGCTGAGAAAAAAATTAAAATTTTTTCTCCGAGGGGTCAAAAAATCAAACCTTCTGCGATGTTAGTAGCAGAGGGATGAAAAGACCTCATGAGATGATGAATCCCATCTTCAAATGCCTTTTTTCACATCCGCGGTAGAGAAGAGGGCAGGGGAGAAGGGAAACGTCAGGAAATTTCTCTTTTCACCCTCACTTCTCCTAAAGCTGGCCGGCAATAGACAGAAGCAAATGCAGGATAAAAACGGAAGACAGAAAAGCAATAAGGAAGAGCGCTCGCAGGACTTTCCTCTCTTTAGCGACAAGTATCGAGCAGCACCCATGTATTGTGGGAGAGCCAAGGCGCGGACGCCGTATCTACTGGTTGAACTTACCTGGAGACTCCCCTGATAGGCTTTTCTGTTTTTTGCGTGGGAGTTTTGATGCAATATAAAACGGACGGGTGGTTAAGCCGTCCGTTTATATTATTATTTTTATCCCAGAATTTTCTTTACAAGACCAACATGAAGTTTTACGCCGTTTGGCAGAGCAGAATGGTCGAAATGCATATTAGGATCATGAAGACCAGGCTGTGCATCTTCACCCAAAGCGATGAATCCTGTTTTCAGTCCAGGCCTTTCTTTGGGATACCAGAAGAAGTCTTCGCCGCCAGCAGTTGTAATAGGCGGAATCAAGGCCTGCGGTCCCAGTTCTTCTTTAATTACTTCAGCGATGATGTCTGTGACTTCTGGAGTAATGATGGAAGCTGGTGTACGGTGAAGAATATTCTCAACGGCTTCTGCACCAATGGAAGCTGCTGCATTTTTAGCGGCATTGGTTAGTCTCTTAATCATGAGATCCATTACATCATTATTCTGGCTGCGGAGGTCAAAGGTGACGGTGGCATTGCCTGGGACAGCATTGGGAACCCCAGCGTCTGCATGAATCTGAGTAGCTTTAAGGTTGTAAACAACATTAGAATCAAAACGGAGTGCATTGGCGGCAGCTACAACGAGGCAGGCTGCATCCAGTGCGCTTACGCCTAGATACGGGCGTGCACCATGGGACTGCTTGCCAATGATATCGTAACGGATATGAGTTGCAGCACTGTAGTAGAGAGCTGGAGCGGCCTGACCTACACGGCATTCCTGAATAGGTCTTCCGTGCATACCAATGAGAATATCAATATCGTCAATGGCACCGCCTTTCAGCATAGAGAGAGCACCCTCACTTGTCTCTTCGGCAGGCTGGAAGAGAATTTTCAGCTTGCCTTTATGTACCAGCTTCTGTTCTTTAATGATTCCAGCAGCAGTGAGAAGCATGGCCATATGACCATCGTGTCCGCAGAGATGAGCAGCGCCGCCGTCTTTGGTACCAAGGGCATCCATATCAGCACGTAAGCCAAGGACGGGACCCGGTTTACCACTGTCGTAAATAGCTACTACACCAGTACCACCACCAATGTGCTCCTGTACCTCATAGCCCATCTTTTTAAGATGATCGGCAATGTAAGCAGAAGTCTTAAATTCATGCATGCCAATTTCCGGCATTTTATGTAAATCGTCAAAATACTTAAATACATCAGCCATAATTTATACCTCCTAAACTGTGATTAGCCAAAGATGGCCATATATATCTTCATGATAAACATGCCGATAACTGCGTTAAATATACTGATAAGCATAAGCATGGGCCAGTATTTCTTCGGAATATCAGCAGTACCGAGAAGTCTTCCCATATACTGTATCTGAGATGCCATTAAAAGAAGAGCAGGCATGAGGATTGCAATATGATAACCATCAAGTACGCCTTGGGAATAGAAAGAAGCTGCGATACCGACCCCGGCAGAGCAGGAGAGCCAAGTTGTAAGGAGAACTACGATAGCCTGGCCCGGGAGTCCGAAAATAGCCATCACTGGGCCGAACCAGTGTCCAATGAAATCCATAATACCTAAAATATTGAGAATATAAGCAAGAACATAAGCCATGATAATATTAGGTACCAGGTTTTGTGTTCCGATAGTCCAGCCTTTACGAGCACCTTCAATGAAGATGTCAAATACATTAGGCTTATTTTGCGGGGATTTTTCTTTAACTTTGACTGCTTCAGTTGCCATGTTTAAAGTCTCCTTTGTAAATTGTATCTAAAGCAATTCGGCAGATAATTGCACCTACAAATTTCATAACAAAGATAATTGCTAATGGAATCAATATGGGACAAGCTATGAATCCAAACAAAGCACTGGCGATAGCAAAGTAATTGTTAATCATTCCGGCACCGGAATACTGCCAAGCAGCAATAATTGTTTCTTCTCTTTTATCAACCAGATGCAAGTCATATAATTCTTTTGTAAGGGCAGCTCCCGCATCGGTGCTTTGCAGATCTGTAATCAGTGTAAGTCCAACTAGACCAGGAACATCCATAAGTGGCTTAAATAATGGAGTCATCAGTTTTTGTGCAGCAGATAAAGCACCATAGTGCTGGAGTACATTCACGATTCCGATTGCCAGCATGATAGAAGGAATAAGGGAAAGGGCGAATAAGAATCCTGCTCTGGCACTGACACCACCTGCACCGACAAATGTATTTTTGGCAGGATCTTTCATGGTGCCAAATTTACCAATCAAAGTACTATAATCAAAGGCCTTAAGCCACTCATAGCCTTGGATGTGGGCGAAAACTCCGGCAAATATAAGAATTCCAAGAATCAGGGCGATGATTCCTCCAACTGTAAATTTTGGAAGGGCAGTGAATTTCTTGGATCTTTCGTCAGTAGTGGGGGACTGCTCTTTTTTCTTTTCTTCCATAATCTATTTCTCCTTAATACAAATTTCTCTATCTTATGCTCATAGTATTCGTAAGAAAGCCGGAAATGTAGTCAACTCCTTTGCTCGTCCGGATACGAAAAAGGCCACACAAGCAAACTTACAATTCTGCGAGAATGTAAGTCTTCTGTGTGACGTCGTTGTCATAAATATTAACTTGAAGATAGAAGATGCTTACTAATTTAAAATATACGTCTTTCTTTGTCAAGAGTTTCCTAAAGGGAAAGCCATTTTAGTATAATACTATCGCTAAAGAATATAGAGGAATGATATATATATATATATATCAGATAGATAACCTTTATTGGCTGGTTTCTTACATACATTAAAGAGGAAATAATACTAAACTAATGTGGTGATTATCCTTGCATCTGTATACTTCTTTGTTATTATGTGTCTTTTTCTTTCAATTTTTCCCCTCTTGACATTTCCTGTCCCCAGTGCTACAGTATTCACAACAAAACGATGAAGAAAAGAGTAGGCATTCTGATAACGGTCAAGCGAGTCCGGAGAGTGGAAGCGGACACGGATAAGGTGCTGAAGTGCATTTCTGAGTTAGGCGGGCTGAACAGCAGTAGGCTTTCCCGGGAGCTCCCGATACAGAGCAGGGGTTTGATAGAACTCACGAAGGTATGTCCGGCGACGGATATATGAATTTAGGTGGAATCACGGGTCTCCCGTCCTGAAAAGGATGGGAGGCTTTTTGTTTTGGTTGAAATCATTCTAAGGGGGAAATTGTTATGAGAAAAGCTGTAAAAATGGCATCAGTAGCACTGGCTTCTCTTCTGGCGGCAGGTATTTTTGCAGGATGCGGCGGTGACCAGAAGGCTGCTTCTTCCAAAGCAGTTGCAGCTGATGGGAAAACTTCTGTGAAACTGGTGCTTTCCAGCACGGAACGTCCGCTTTCCTGGGCCGATGAAAACGGCAAGCTCCAGGGCTATGAATACGACATCTGGCAGGAAGTGAATAAAAACCTGAAGGATTACCATCTGGATATTCAGGCCGTTCCACCGGAAACCCAGGATGTGATGATGGAGTCCGGTGATGCCAAGGTAGCTTCCGGCGGTTATTACCGTACACCGCGCCGGGAAAAGGACTACATTGTTCCGAAGACGCCTATCGGTGTTTCCTCGGTCATGGTTTACATGTCCAAGGATAATGCGCAGAAGTACCACAGCCTGGAAGATGTCATCAAGGGCGGCGGCAAACTGGTGCCCAATACGCCTAACGGCGGTATTTATAAAGTCCTCACTGACTGGAATGCAGCGCATGACAATATCATGAAGGAAGTTCCTATCCAGGATGGCCTCACTCCGGCAGAACGGATTACGTCTCTGAAGAACGGTCAGTATGATGCCTTGGTTTACCCGAACAATCTGGGCGTTGAAGATATTGCCAAAGCGATGAATTTTGAAATCGTGGCTCTGGACAAGCCTATCAAAGTAAACGAGACCGTAGTCATTGTCAATAAGAATGAACAGAAGCTGGCTGATGAAATCGAAGCAGCTCTGGAAAAATTGTCCAAAGATGGTACGCTTCAGAAGATTTCTGAAAAATGGTATCACCGGAATCTCTTCGATCAGCTGAAGGATGCAGGTAAATGATTTCATAATATATATGTATTATATTATAGAGGGGAGAGTGAAGATGCTCTCCCCTCTTCATCATGGACAGGGAGGTTATGATGGATACAGAAGAAAAATATATGTCCCATCTCCAGGGGGTAGTTAAGATTCCTACCGTTTCGTCGGTGAATGATGAAAACACTGACTGGTCCCAGTTTGACCGGCTCCACCAGTATATGCAGGAGGCCTGGCCTTTGATTTTCGAAAAGCTGTCCCTCACCAGAATCGGAAAGGCAAGTCTTCTTTTCCACTGGAAATCGGAAAATCCGAAGAAAGAGCCTGTTCTTTTCATGGCTCACCAGGACGTGGTGCCTGCCATTCATGAAGAGCAGTGGAGCCATCCGCCCTTTGAAGGAGAAGTGGATGGAGGATGCCTCTGGGGAAGGGGCGCTGAAGACTGTAAATCTGTGCTGACTGCAGAAATGGATGCGGTAGAAGAACTTCTGGAAGAGGACTTTGCACCGGATTTCGATATTTACCTTTCCTTCGGGCACAATGAGGAAGTCCAGTGCACGCCGGATAAAAAAGGATCGGTTCTGACCGCTGCCTACCTGAAAGAACAGGGCATCCATCTGGCCTGCCTTTTCGATGAAGGGGGCAATGTGGAGGAAGGCAGGGAGGGAGAGCCGCCGCTGGCCCTGGTGGGTATGGCGGAAAAGGCACCTAACGAATTTGTGCTTTACAAGGACGGAGCTGGCGGTCATGCCAGCAAGCCCGGCCGGGGCACTGTGCTTGGCGATGTGGCAAGGGCAATGGCTGCTGTAGAAGCGCATCCCATGCCCTACAGGCTCACGCCTCTGGTGAAAGCCCATTTGAAAGCGGTGGCGCCTCTTCAGGAAGAGCCCCTGAAATCCATCGCAGGTCATCCGAAGAAGAACTGGAAGAAACTGGTCAGACTGGCTGGAAACGACAGAATTCTGGATGCTCTCCTCCATACTACCTTTGCTGTCACCATGGCAGAAGGCAGCAGCCAGGCTAATGTGCTTCCTTCTCATGCAGAGGCTACCATAAGTGTCCGCATCCTTCAGGGGGATACGGTGGATTCCGTTACCCGGTATTTGGAATCCATCATGCCCGACGGGGTGAAGGTGAAGGCTTCCTTCGCGGAAAATCCTCACCCCGCAGGAGAGGTGAAAGTAGAAATGTTCCATCTTCTTTCCAAGACCATTCATGAAGTCTATGGCAAAGATACGGTGATTGCACCGAACCTCATGCTGGGGGCCACAGACTCCAGAAATTATGCGGATGTCTGTGATCACATCTACCGTTTCACCGGACGGGTCAAGACAAACCGCTGGGGCGAAGCACACCAGGTGGATGAGAAAATGCCGGTGGACAAGCTGGATATGCCGGTGAAGTTTATTAAAACATTCCTTAGAAATTATGAAGCGAAATAAATGGCAGTAAGGCCGTTCATCGTACTGCTGCAAAAAAAGACCGTGAAAAAATAGAAACCATTTTTTCACGGTCTTTTTTTATAAGAGAGCCGGCTTTTTCTTTCCCGTTTCCTTCTCATAGTCCTCCGGATTGACCCGGCTTTCTGAACCGAGAGCCATGGCTTTCTGGTAATACCACTCCTTATAGTCCAGCTCCTGCATATAGAAAAGGAGATGGTCGATCTGCTCTTTTACAAACTGCCGCTGCTCCATGATGAGGGCCTGCCTTTCTTTCAGGCTTTCATCGCCCAGAACCGCCAGCCTGGCATATTCGCGGATACGGCTGATGGGCATGCCCGTATTTTTCAGGCAGCTCAGCACATGAAGCCACTTGATATCTTCATCAGTAAAGAGACGGATGCCGTTCATACGTTGTATCCCGGGGAGAAGGCCTTCCTTGTCATAATAGCGGATGGTGGTGGGATTGATTCCGGTGAGGTCGGAAGCCTTTGAAATTGTGTAAGCCATTGTTATTCCTTTCTACAGTCTCGGGAAAAGCGCTGATTTCTTCATGAAATCAGATTTCATGGACATTGGGGCATGGATAGAATCTCTTTTCATTATAATTCTTCCAGTTCACTTTAAGTCAAGGAGACAGAAAAGGGCGGATAGATTTCAAGTCCCTGTTCCCCTTGTTTTATGGTAAAATAAACTCGCATGACAGGAGGAAAAAATGTATCAGAAACCGAAAATCGGACAGATAGAACTTGACGGCTGGGCAGTGCTGGCCCCTATGGCAGGAGTGAGCGACCTGGCTTACCGGGTCATTGCGCGCCGCATGGGCGCTGCCATGACCACTGCAGAAATGGTGAGTGCCAAAGGGCTCTATTATAAAAATGAAAAAACAAGGGATATGCTGAAAATTGACCCCGGTGAACACCCGGTGGCTCTTCAGCTTTTCGGCAGCGAGCCGGATATCATGGCTCTGGGGGCAAAGGAAATGGAAAAGGCAGGGGCCGATATCATCGATATCAACATGGGCTGTCCCATGCAGAAAGTGGTGAAAAACGGCGATGGTTCCGCTTTGATGAAAAATATCCCTCTGGCCGCCGAGGTGGTGAAGGCCATGGCAGAGGCGGTCCACATACCGGTGACTGTGAAAATGCGTCTGGGCTGGTCCAGGGAGACGGAAAACTGCGTAGAACTGGCGGAAGCAGTGGAGGAGGCAGGGGCCATGGCGATTACCGTCCATGGACGGACCAGGGAAGATTTCTACACCGGCCATGCGGACTGGGAAAAAATCGGCGAAGTGGTCAGGGCTGTTCACATTCCTGTCTTTGGGAATGGCGACGTGGTGGATGGGCCCAGTGCGGATCGGCTGATGAAAGAGACCGGCTGTGCCGGTGTGGCTATAGGCCGGGCGGCCTGGGGAAACCCCTGGGTCTTTAAAGCGGTGAATACCTATCTGGAAACAGGAGAAATTCTGCCGCCGCCCACCAATGCCATGCGCCTGTCCATGGCCAGAGAGCATCTCCACGGTTTGGTAGAAGAAAAGGGAGAACATGTGGCGGTCAGGGAAATGCGGGCTCACGCTAGCCGTTATTTCCACGGTCTTCCGGAAGCGGCCGCCCTTCGCCGCTCCATCATGAAGGCGCTGACAGAAGAAGAATTCAACCAGGTGCTGGATCAGTATGAAAAGAATAGACATTAGGAAAGTGCCGGTTCATTTATGATGTCTGTTTTTATGAATAAAAGAAGAGAATGATTGAGCGGCCCCTCCCAGTGGTCCCTTATGATGGGCAGGGCAGCTCATTTGTTTTCAAAAAACTGCAAATCAATGGCGAATTGCTATTACATAAAAATAAAAATAGTAAAAAACAAGAAAAGATAAAATAAAGCTGAAGGTCCCATTATAATTACGGAAAGCCCATGGTATGAGAGCCTTGGGGTATTAAAATTTATTGACAAGGGAAAATGGAAATATTAGAATAATTAAGGAACGTGAGCAATTAGATGTTGGGTATTGCAGGCTTGTGCATGGAAAGCGCAGGCTTTTTTATCTCAAACGGGAGAGGAGCGGCCATGTCTGCTGAAAGGATTTTTATTTCCGAAGGCGTAAGAAAGGAAGAGTTTATCTTCTGTTTGACTGCCTCTCTTTTTGCTGGAGCGTTGTATTTGTATGGCATGAATACTCCTTTTGCGGGAATTGTGTGACTTCGGGTCATTTTTCTGCAGAAGGAGATTTTTTTTGGGAGAAGGGTCCCAGAAAAGGGAGGAAATGAACAATGCATGTTGGAATTGTGATGGGCAGTGATTCCGATTTACCGGTCATGAAGAAGGCCTTTGCCATTCTTGATGATTTTGGCGTGACCTATGATGTAACTATTGCTTCTGCACACAGGACACCGAAGAAACTGGCTGATTTTGTGGCAGCAGAGGAAAAGAAGGGCGTCGGTGCTTTCATTGCCGGCGCCGGTATGGCAGCTGCGCTTCCGGGCGTGGTGGCCAGTCTGACGCTGAAACCGGTGATTGGTGTGCCTCTTTCCGGTGCGAAACTGGATGGTATGGATGCCCTGTTTTCTATCGTGCAGATGCCTTCCGGTATCCCCGTGGCTACGGTAGCTATCGACGGCACAAAGAATGCTGCTTTCCTGGCTGTGGAAATCGGTGCAGTTTCCGATAAGGCTCTTTACGAAAAGTATAAGGCTTACCGTGAAAAAGCGGCACAGGAAATCTATGCCAAGGATGAAAAGCTGCAGGCATCCCTGGGGAAATAAAGAATTATTATTTCCATTTTTTATTTCATAACAACAGCCATAAATCTGATATTTTTTTAAAGGAGAAGAACCATGAAAGAATATAAACCTTTTAAATCCGGTAAAGTCCGTGAACTCTACGATCTGGGCGACAGCCTTGTGATGGTCTGCACCGACCGTATTTCTGCTTTCGATAATATTCTGAAGTGCCCCATTCCTGAAAAGGGCGTGGTTCTGAACCGTATGTCCAAATTCTGGTTTGATTTCACAAAGGACATCGTTCCCAACCATATGATTTCCATCGATACAAAGGATATGCCTGAATTCTTCCAGACAAAGGAATTTGAAGGCCGTTCCATGAAGACCATGAAGCTGAACATGATTCCGGTAGAATGCATTGTCCGCGGCTACATCACCGGCTCCGGCTGGGAAGGCTATCAGAAAGACGGCAAAGTCTGCGGCATCCAGCTGCCGGAAGGACTGAAGGAATGCCAGAAGCTGCCTCATCCGATTTTCACTCCTTCCACTAAAGCTCCGGTAGGGGAACATGACCAGAATATTTCCATGGAAGAAGGGGAAGCCTGGGTGAACAAGTTCTTCCCGGGAAAAGGCAGAGAATACATGGAAAAGCTGTCTGAACTGACCCTCGCTCTTTATAACAAATGCGCTGATTATGCTCTGGAAAGAGGCATCATCATTGCGGATACCAAATTTGAATTCGGCCTAGATGAAGAAGGAAATATCGTGCTGGGTGATGAAATGCTGACTCCTGATAATTCCCGCTTCTGGCCGGCCAAGGGCTATGAAGCAGGTCATGGCCAGCCTTCCTATGACAAGCAGTTTGTCCGTGATTACCTGAAGGCTCATCCGGGAGATACGGTTCCCCAGGATATCATCGACAAGACCATTGCCATTTACAAGGAAGCCTACGAACTTCTCACTGGTGAAAAGTTCTAAGGTTATGAAATGGACAGGACCATGCCTCAATGGGGTGGCATGGATCTGTCCCATGCGGAAAAGCCCCCATAAGACCGACAGGTCTGAAGTATAAGAAAGTCAGGAGAATTCCGTAATGTATAAAAGTATGGATGTATATGATGACAAGCCGCATGAAGAATGCGGAGTGTTTGGTATTTTTGACCGGGATCTGTCTGCGGTGCATGAAACCTACTACGGTATCTTTGCCCTGCAGCACCGGGGCCAGGAAAGTGCAGGTATTACTGTTTCGGACGGGAAAACCATGGAAACCTTCCGCGGCATGGGACTGGTGACAGAAGTATTCCATAACCTGCCGGAGAAGGAAGGCCATATTGGTATCGGCCATGTGCGTTATTCCACCACAGGCTCCTCCATTCCGGTGAATGTGCAGCCTCTGCAGGCTGACAGCATCGACGGCCCCATGGCACTGGCCCATAATGGGAACCTGGTGAATACAAAGAACCTGAGACGGCGTCTTCTTCTGGAAGGCTCCACCTTCTCCACCACCATGGATACCGAAGTAATTATCAAACTGCTGGCCAGGAGCCGCCGGGCTACGGAAGAAGAAAAATTCAAGGAACTCATGGATGAAATCCATGGCGCCTATGCCATTGTAGCCTGCACCAATCAGGCCATCTATGGCTGCCGGGATCCCTTCGGCTACCGTCCCCTGGTGCTGGGTAAAACGGAACACGGATGGGTGCTGGCTTCGGAGACGCCGGCACTGGATGCCATTGACGCAGAGTTTGTAAGGGATGTACTGCCCGGTGAAATTGTCACCATTGATGACAATGGCGTTCGCTCCACCATGTACTGCCCTGTGGACAGTCATCGTCACGGCATCTGCTCCTTCGAATACATCTATTTCGCCCGCCCCGATTCCATCATGAACGGCCAGGATATTTACCGGGCTCGTCTCAATATGGGCAGGAAACTTTGGGAAGAAACACACTATGACGGCGATGTAGTCATGAGTGTGCCGGATTCCGGCAACGTAGCAGCCCTGGGCTATTCTGCCGCTTCCGGCATACCCTTCGTAGAAGGGCTTTTGAAGAATAAATACATGGGCCGCACGTTCATCCAGCCGGGACAGAAGAAGCGCGAAAGAGCGGTGCGCATGAAGCTGAATCCTATCCGCATGAATGTGGAAGGCAAGCGCATTATTCTGGTCGATGATTCCATCGTCCGCGGTACCACCAGCGGTATTATCATCAACCTTCTGAAAAATGCAGGAGCTAAGGAAATCAAGCTGTGCATCAGTTCGCCGCCAGTACGGTATCCCTGCTTCTTCGGCATTGATACTGCTGAAAGAAAGCAGCTGATTGCCGCCAAGTATTCTACGGAAGAAATCCGCAAAATGATTGGCGCCGATGCGCTTCATTACCTGTCCCAGGAAGGACTGGCGGAATCGATTTCCGAAATTAAAGCATCGGATATGTGTTTTGCCTGCTTCGATGGGGTATATCCGGAAAAGGTGCCCCACAATGGGCTGGGCAGCATGGAAGATGAAGAATAGGGAGGAACCATGAGCGAAAAGAAAAAAGGCTTGACCTATGCAGAAGCCGGCGTAGACATTGACGCCGGTGAAAGAGAAGTGGAACTGATTAAGAAATCAGTGCAGGCTACCTATACCCGTGGCGTTATGGGGGATATCGGCGGCTTCGGCGGTCTTTTCCGTCTGAAGGATGAATTATCGGATGACCCCATCCTTGTCTCCGGTACTGACGGTGTTGGCACCAAGCTGCGCCTGGCTATTGAAATGGGTATCCACGATACCATCGGTCAGGACTGCGTAGCTATGAGCGTCAATGATGTTCTGGTGCAGGGGGCAAGGCCGCTCTTCTTCCTGGATTACATTGCTACAGGCAAGCTGGAACCGGAGCTGATGGCGGAAATCGTGAAAGGCGTAGCCAATGCGTGCATTGAGTCCGGCTGTGCCCTTCTGGGCGGCGAAACAGCTGAAATGGCCGGGTTCTATGCTAAAGGAGACTACGATGTGGCTGGCTTTGCCGTAGGCATTGTAGATAGAAAAGACCTCATTACCGGTGAAGATATCGCTCCCGGTGATGTGATTCTGGGCCTTCCTTCCACCGGCGTTCACTCCAATGGCTATTCCCTGGTACGCCGTATTATTAAGGATAACGGCCTTTCCCTGGACAAGGTGTATGGAGATATGGACAAGCCTTTGGGCGAAGTGCTTCTCACACCGACCCGTCTCTATCCAAAACCTGTGATTCCTGTGCTGAAAGGGACCAAAGTGAATGGCATGGTCCATATTACCGGCGGCGGTTTCTATGACAATATTCCAAGAGTGCTGCCCAAAGGCACCCGGGCTGTGCTGGATGCTGAAAAATGGCCGCTCCTTCCGATTTTCCCCTTTCTTATGAAAGAAGGAGGCGTGGAACCCAGGGAAATGTACCGTACCTATAACTGCGGCCTGGGCATGCTCCTTATCATGAACAGGGAAAATGCGGAAAAAGCAAAGGAAATTCTGAAATCCATCCATGAACCGGTGTATGAAGTGGGGGAAATCACGGAAGGAAACCAGGATGTAGTTGTGACAGGTGGTCTTTTCAATGAGTAAGAAGAAAATTCTGATTTTTGCATCAGGCAGAGGATCCAATGCGGAAGCTATCCATGAAGCCACCATAGACGGCAGAGTGAATGGCACTGTGGTAGGAGTGATCTGTGACCATGCAGATGCCCAGGTGCTGAAAAGGGCAGAGCGATGGGGCGTTCCTTCCACTGTGCTGGAACTGAAATCTTTTGAAAATAAGGCAGCTTTCAATGATGCCATTCTGGAAGCGGCTAAATCCTATCAGCCCGACCTCATCTGCCTGGCAGGATATATGAGGATCTGCGGGGAAAACTTGATTCATGCTTTTCCAAATCGGATTATCAATATTCATCCGGCCCTTCTTCCCAGTTTCCGCGGGCTCCATGCCCAGAGGCAGGCTGTGGAAGCCGGTGTCAAGGTGGCAGGCTGCACCGTCCATTTCGTAGGGACGGGACTGGACGATGGCCCTATCATTACCCAGGTGGCAGTGCCGGTGTATGATGATGATACCGAAGACACCCTGGCAGATCGGATTCTTCAGCAGGAACATCCGGCTTACGTAAGGGTGGTCACTGCCTTCTGCGCGGATCAGCTTCATATCGAAGGCCATCATGTGAGCGGCATGCACAGCCGTCCTGAAAAATAAGACGCGTGTTGTATAGATAGAATTTTATTTCAAAGGGGGAGTCAAATATGGCAGTTAAAAGAGCCCTGATCAGCGTGTCTGATAAGACAGGGGTCGTAGAATTTGCAAAAGGACTTCATGAACTGGGTGTGGAAATCATTTCCACCGGCGGTACCATGAAGGCCATTGCAGCAGCAGGCATTCCGGTAAAATCTGTTTCCGAAGTGACCGGATTTCCGGAAATGATGGATGGCCGTGTGAAAACACTGCATCCCAAGATTCATGGCGGCATCCTCGCTATCCGTGACAATCCGGAACATGTGAAAGCCATGAAGGAACATGGTATCAAAGGTATCGATCTGGTGGCTGTGAACCTCTATCCTTTCCGTGAAACCATTGCCAAACCAAACGTAACCAGAGCAGAGGCCATTGAAAATATTGATATCGGCGGTCCTTCCATGGTTCGTGCGGCAGCAAAGAACTACAAATACGTGACCATCGTGGTGGATCCATCCCAGTACGGCGAAATCCTGGAACGGATTAAGAATGATACCCTGGATGAAGATTTCCGCCTGAAACTGTCCAGAAAAGCATTCCTTCACACCGGCCTCTATGACTGTGCCATTGCAGACTACCTCACCAAGGAAGTGGACGGAGATAAAGACGGTCTGCCTGATGTATATTGCAAAGCCTTCGTCAAGCTCCAGGATCTCCGTTACGGCGAGAACCCGCATCAGAAAGCTGCATTCTATAAGGATCCGGAAGCCAAAGGCGGCATTGCTGCAGCTAAACAGCTTCATGGCAAGGAACTGTCCTACAACAACATTGTGGACATGGAAGCAGCCTGGGACCTGGTATGCGAATGGGGCGAAGACCAGCCGGCCTGCGTTATTATTAAACATACCAATCCCTGCGGCGCAGCTCTTGGCAAAGATGCACTGGATGCTTTCCAGCGTGCCTTCAACGCAGACAGCAAATCTGCTTTCGGCGGCATTGTAGCCATGAACCAGGTCTGCGACAAAGCGGCAGCAGAAGCCATGAAACCTATTTTCTTCGAAGTCGTCATGGCTCCGAAATTCAGCCAGGAAGCTCTTGATATCCTGGAAACAAAGAAAAATATCCGTCTCATCGAAGTACCGGCAGCTTTCAAAGAAGAACTGCAGCTTCATAAAGTATCCGGCGGCCTTCTGGTACAGACTCCGGACAACAGCGCAGAAACAAGAAAAGACTGCAAAGTAGTGACTAAGAGAGCTCCTACGGAAGAAGAATGGCAGGCCATGGAATTCGCATGGAAGATTGTAAAGCATGTGAAATCCAACGCCATCGTTCTCACCGGCAAAGATGTGACCTACGGCGTAGGTGCCGGCCAGATGAACCGTGTAGGTTCTGCGGATATCGCCATTGCAGAAGCCGGCGAAAAAGCAAAAGGTTCTGTCATGAGCTCTGATGCGTTCTTCCCCTTCGGCGATACCATTGAAGCAGCAGGCAAAGCCGGAGTTACCGCTGTGATCCAGCCCGGCGGCTCCATCAGGGATCAGGAATCCATTGATATGGCCAATAAGTACGGCATTGCCATGGTATTTACCGGTCATCGTCATTTCCGTCACAGTTAAGAGAGGTTTTTCCCATGAAGGTATTAGTCATTGGAAGCGGCGGCAGGGAACATGCCCTGCTCTGGCGGCTGGCACAGAGCCCTTCTGTCACTGAAGTCTACGCTATCCCCGGTAATGATGGCATGAGCAGTGTGGCACACCTGATTCCTTTGAAGGGCCATGAAGATATTCTGGACTTTGCCAGACTGATGAAGGTGGACCTCACCGTGGCAGGACCGGAAACGGTTCTTACCGAAGGTCTGGCAGACGAATTCGAAGCACAGGGGCTGCCCTTCTTCGGCCCCTCTAAAGCAGCTGCCCGTATCGAAGGGTCCAAGGGATTTGCCAAGAACCTGATGAAGAAATACAACATTCCTACAGCAGCCTATGAGGTATTTACCGATGAAGACAAGGCCGTGGAATACCTGAAAAACAACAGGAAGTATCCTATTGTCATCAAGGCGGACGGTCTGGCGGCAGGCAAAGGCGTCATCATTGCCCAAAGCGAAGAAGAAGCCATTGATACTGTAAAGGACATGCTGGAAGGACACAGCTTCGGCGGTGCCGGACGGTCTGTAGTCATTGAAGAATTTATGGAAGGGGAAGAAGCGTCGGTCCTCTGCTTCTGCGACGGGACCCATGTGGTACCTATGGTTTCCTCCCAGGACCATAAGAGAATTTTCGATAATGACAAAGGTCCCAATACCGGCGGCATGGGTGCCTATGCACCAGCCCCGGTGATGACCGATGAAATGATGGATGAAGTGAAAGTCAAAATCCTTCGTCCCATCATGGCAGCTATGAAAAAAGAAGGCTACCCCTTCAAAGGCTGCCTCTATGCAGGCCTTATGATTACCGACGAAGGCCCGAAAGTGGTGGAATTCAACTGCCGCTTCGGCGATCCTGAAACGGAAGCGGTGCTTCCCCTCTTTGACGGTGACCTGGCACAGGTTATGCTGGAATGCGTCCATGGAAATCTGAAAAAAGAAGACGTGAAATGGAAAAAAGGATGTGCCGTAGACGTAGTCATGGCCTCCGAAGGCTATCCCGGTTCCCATTCCTCCGGCGAAATCATCTCCGGACTGGATGAGGCAGAAAAGGCAGGCTGTATCGTATTCCATGCAGGCACTGTAAAGAAAAATGGTAAATACGTGGTTAATGGCGGCCGTGTCCTGAATGTGGTGGCCCTGGCTCCCACACTGGAAGAAGCGAAAGCCAAAGCCTACGAAGGAGTTTCTAAAATTCACTGGCAGGGTGTACAGTATCGCCATGACATAGCGGATAAAGGCATCAGACATCTGAAAGCTAAAGAATAATTCACAAAAGCGGAGCCCAAGGGCTCCGCTTTTTGTCTGCTCGTAAGACCGCTATCCGCTGTCATGAATACAAATGGGGCTCCGCTGCTCCTGTCATTTCGTAGAGAGAGCAAATCTACCGGAGAAGGGTTTCCTGCTGCGATGAATATGAGTATTGTCATGTTCTGCAGGGGACTTTTTACAATAATTTTCCTTTTGGAATGAGTTCCAGCAGTGTCATGTGGAATGGGAAACTATCTGCGACTTGAAATGTACTATACAGAATTTGCAAAGCAGTTTATTTATGCTATGTATTTAAGGTATAATGCTGTATATCAATCAATTTCAATATATTTCATACACAGAGAAAGGAGTCTCATCATGGCAATCAGAATCGGCATTATGGGATATGGCAATATTGGAAAAGGAATAGAAACGGCACTGGCAGATTATCCAGATATGGAACTGGCCGTGGTATTTACCAGAAGAAATCCGGCAGATGTGAAGATTCATACTTCCGGAGTACCGGTCGTTTCAGCTGGAGAGGCGGAAAAGTGGAAAGATAAGGTGGATGTTCTGGTTCTGGCCGGCGGTTCTGCTACGGATCTACCTGAGCAGACACCGGCTTATGCATCCCTTTTTAACGTCATTGATACCTTTGATACCCATGCCCATATTTCCAGGCATTTTGCCAAGGTAGATGAAGCAGCCAGGGCCCATGGTAAAACGGCCATGATTTCCGTAGGCTGGGATCCCGGTCTTTTCTCCCTGGCCCGTCTCTTCGGTCATGTCATTCTGCCTGACGGCAAAGACTATACCTTCTGGGGCCGCGGCGTTTCCCAGGGCCACTCCGATGCCATCCGCCGAGTTCCCGGTGTGAAGGACGGTAAACAGTACACCTGCCCCGTGGAAAGTGCGATGGAAGCTGTAAGAAATGGAGAACATCCAAACCTTACTGCCAGAGAAATGCATACCAGGGAGTGCTATGTGGTGGCAGAAGAAGGGGCCGACAGAGGAACCATTGAAAACACCATCAAAACCATGCCCAACTATTTTGCTGATTACGATACCACTGTTCATTTTATTTCCGAAGAAGAACTGAAAGAAAAACACAGTGGCCTGGCTCACGGCGGATTTGTATTCCGCAGCGGCAGGACCGGTGTCCATAAAGAACATGACCACGTGATGGAATATCGTCTGAAGCTGGACTCCAATCCTGAATTTACCACCCATGTGGTCCTTGCTTATGCAAGAGCCCTCTATCGTTTTGCCAAAGAAGGAAAGAAAGGATGCTTCACCGTATTCGACGTGCCCCCGGCCTACCTTTCGTCCCTTTCCGGCGAAGAACTCAGGGCTCATTTACTCTAAACCAGTGATTCGCTCATGGTGCCTGTGTTGATAAACATTGGCAAGAGCTGCCGCATGATGAGATGGTATAAGAAGTTTTCTGTTCAACCTATCCCATTTTCACTATCCTATAAGATATTTGGAATCAAAGAGAAAATAATGCAATCAGCTTTTTTGATATTGTCGGATGGGCTCTGGAAAAGTGCAGGATCAGAGATGGCCGAGAGCAGGGAAGAAGCCTCTGCTTCGTGATATTTTGACATTTTCTCTCATTTACTATATAATGAGTTCGGCTATCCGGGGATGTACCGGTTTCGACAGAAGATTCTGGGCCATAAACAGCGAGTCGGGATTCCATCTACCCCGTTAAACGGTGGAAAAACTTAAACGCAAAACGTGATTTTGCTTTAGCAGCCTAATCTGCTAATGTCCCCTGACGTTTTCCTATGACTTCAGGCTGACATCAACCAATAGGATACCGGAGAAGGAGGTTCGGGACTTCAAAGGGAAACCAATTCCGAAATCGGCAAAGGCAGTTTGTTCCTGTACGATACTTTGCTTAAATCTCAAACAGTAACTGCACTCGGAGAAATTTATGGGACAGGCTTTTTGGACAGGGGTTCGACTCCCCTCATCTCCACCAGAATTATCAAGGGTTGTGAAAAAATGTTCAGTCATTTTTTCACAACCTTTTTTATTTGACATATCATTATATTGACAAATTTAAATATATAGAATATAATAAATACATGCAAACAGTGAAATTCATTTATGAACAATAAGGAGTGTAAGCATATGATGATACCGATTACAGGCACCGCAAATATTGATAAGGTTCTCACGGAAGGTGATGTGATTCTGGGATTTTCCGCTCCCTGGTGCGGATACTGCAGAAGACTGCGTCCTATGGTAGAAAAACTGTCCGGCGAGATTGAAACGCCTATTTATGGCATTAATGTTGATGAAGATGAGGAAATTGCGAAGCGATATGAAGTAGAAACCATTCCAACCCTCATTTATTTCCATGAAGGAAAACCGGTGAACCGGATTATCGGATATGGCAATGTAGGTTACAATGATTTGAAGTCTTTTGTAGAAAAAGCGTCTGAATAAGACATAAAAAAGGGGGCCCGGGGGCTTCTTTTTTTATGCGTTTCTTGGTGATTTCTCTGATTTTATGGGCAGCCCATGGTGGGACGTGGTACAATGAAAGAAAGAGATTTGACAGGGAAGGGAAGTGGAAATGTGGGCAATGAGGCCTTGAATCTTACGAAAAAAGAACTGCTCAATCTGGGTGAGCAGTATTTGAAAATCAGGAATTATGACAGTGCCATGAACTACCTGTCCCGGGCGGTGATCCAGGGCAGCAGCAGGGCAGGCACAAAGCTGTATGAATTGGGAAAAATTTTCTATAATAGGCTGAACTATGAGTCTGCATTCCGCTGCTTCCAGCTTCTGTCAGATAAAGGGCATGGAGAAAGTACCCTGCATTTAGGGGAAATGTATGAGTATGGCCGGGGGGTGCTAAGCAGTTTGCAGAAGGCTTTTGACTGTTTTGCCACCGCTTATCAGCAGGGGGTTCCCCGGGGCGCCTACCTGGCAGGTCGGCTGATGACAGCCGATGCTCTCCGGTCAGAAGAAATCAGGGACATTGCGGTGAGCTGGTATAAGGAAGCCATTGCCGGAGGAATTACCGAGGCCTACGCAGCCATTGGAAAACTTTACATCGAAGATGGAAGGCGGGCACTGCCTGGAGATCCGCCGAAAAGTGATAAAACTGCTTTGTCCTGGTTTTTGAGGGGCGCAGTGCATGGAGATAATCTTTCCAGGGAACTGGCAGGTGATTTTTTCATTTACGGTATTGGTACTAAAACCGACGTGAAGCGGGGCATGGAACTTTATTTCCAGGCTTTCCATGATGGCAGCGTATCAGTATGCTTTAAGCTGGGTAACCTGTATTCCAATGGATTTTACGTTCATAAAAATGTAGATTTATCTGTGGCCTGGTACCTGAAGGCCTTTGAACGGGGCGACAGCAGGGGAAAGTATTATGCAGGCCGGGTGTCCTATCTGGCAGGGAGGTCGTACCCTTCCATTCCGGAGGGGCTGGAAGAAAAGGCAAAAGCTCTTTATTACCTGGAGCAGGCCGCTTCTTTTGGAAACGCTGATGCCTTTGAAATGCTGGCAGATATTTCCCTCAGCCGGGGGAATTATAAGGAATTTGAGGAAAATTTGAAACAGGGGACCCTGTCTGGCAGTGAAGACTGCCGGGAAAAGCTGGTGCGGTACTGCTGCAGCCGGGCATTGAAAGCGTTGGGACCTATGAAGGGACTTCTCGAATCCAGCACGGCGATGAAGGTACCTCTTGGCTGCGGCGATGAAGAAAGCTTGAAGGAAGCCGTATCCTGGTACAGGAAGGCAGCCGCTGCAGGAGATGGGGAAAGCTGGGCGATTCTGGCCAGATTTTATTTCTTCTATGGCGACATTCTTCAGGTGAGGGAACGAGATTTTACGAAGGCCGTCAAACAGGCCGGAAGTTCCGGTGCTGTCCAGATGAAGCGGCTTTTATGGATGTACTATGCTGGTCCCAAAGCGCTCAATGGCGAAGTATTCCATAAGGAAAATGCTAAAAAAGCCTTTCAGATGGCTCACCAGCTGGCAAGGGAAGGATATGCTGCATTTTATCCGGTTTTATCCTCCTATTATGAAATCGGATATGGTACAAGGAAAAACAGCCGACTGGCTGCCCATTGGGCTGAAAAAGCCCGGATTTGACGGGAGAAAAAGGAATGGAATTATCAGAATACCTTGACCGGGTAAGGAAATTGAATCCACTGGTCCATCATATAACCAATTACGTCACAGTAAATGACTGTGCCAATGCCTGTCTGGCAGTGGGAGCGTCGCCGGTGATGGCTGATGCCATTGATGAGGCGGGGGATATGGCCCGTATTTCCTCTGCCCTGGTGCTGAATATAGGCACCCTGAATGTAAGTAAGGTGGAATCCATGATAGAGGCAGGCCGCAGCGCCAATGCTGGAGGAATTCCCGTGATTTTTGATCCGGTGGGCCAGGGGGCCACTGATTTTCGGAATCGCATGGCAGCGGAAATCATGAGCCATGTATCCATGTCAGTCGTACGAGGAAATATGTCGGAAATCCTTTCCCTGGGAGGTGAGCATATCCATACGAAAGGGGTGGATACCGGCGCGGCCGTTGAAATCAGGGAGGCTGAGGCCATCGCATCCCGTCTGGCTGAAAAATGGAAGGCTGTGGTTGTTATCAGCGGCGCTTCTGATATTGTGACCGATGGAAAGCATCATGTGCTGATTCATAATGGCTGTCCCCAGATGTCCCTCATTACCGGTTCCGGGTGCATGTGTTCCACACTGATTGGAGCCTTCTGCGGGGCTCATCCCGAAGATCCCTTCGGAAGTGCCGCCGCCGCCATGGCGGTCATGGGACTGGCTGGAGAAAGAGCTTGGGACAAATGGGGCAGAGAAGGTCTTGGTCATTTCCATATGGGCATTCTGGATGAACTGGGACGAATGACAGGAGAAAGTCTGGCCAAAGGAGCTCGCTATGAGGAAAATTGATTACAGATTGTACCTGGTGACTGATAGAAAACAGCCGGCGCCGGGGACTTTTGAAAAAGTGGTAGAAGAAGCCTTAAAAGGCGGAGTTACCCTGGTACAGCTTCGGGAAAAAGAAGGGGACACCGGCCTTCTCTATGAAAGGGCAGTGAAACTGAAACAAATCACAAAAGCTTACCATGTTCCCCTGATTATTGATGACCGCATCGATATTATGATGGCGGCGGATGCAGATGGCGTGCATTTGGGGCAGTCCGATATGCCTGCTGCTTTGGCCAGAAAGCTCATCGGACCGGATAAGATTATGGGCGTTTCTGCCGGCACGCTGGAAGAAGCGGTGAAAGCAGAAAAAGAGGGGGCGGACTACCTTGGCGTAGGGGCCATGTTCCCTACGGCTACCAAGAAAGATGCAGATATTACCACGCCTGAAACCCTGCGTAAAATCATGGATACAGTGCATATACCGGTGGTCACCATCGGCGGCATGAATGAAAGAACTATCCCTCTCTTTAATGGATATGGACTTTCGGGATTTGCCGTAGTATCAGCCATTATGGCAAGCCGGGAGCCGGAAAAAGCAGCAAAAAACCTGAAACGAATAATTGATGACATGGTGGGCCGGTAAAGGACTGATTCCTACATGGAGCCCTTAAAATTTGCAGCTCTTCCTGAAATGGAATTTTCAACTTGCTTGGAATAAAAATATTTTATAAAACTGTTGACATAATCAAAAGTCTATGCTATCATAATTCACGTTGCTGATGAAGCAGCGGTCATGAAGAGAAACATTTGAAAAAACTTCTAAAAAGAGTTTGACAAAATGAAAACTTCGTGGTAAAATAATCAAGTCGCTTGAAGAGCGATGATTCTTTGAAAACTGAACAGTACAGCGAA
>OIAY01000093.1_pt1 | contig 40946 bp, 50 predicted proteins | sample 1580831 | NCBI WGS metagenome assembly OIAY01 (sample SAMEA3882522, study PRJEB24775) | human gut metagenome | biome: human-associated habitat; feature: intestine environment; material: feces | place: Netherlands | collected 2009/2010 | reverse complement strand
TATAGATATCTATTTCCCCGGTAATTTCACTTTTCGCCCCATGGAAAAGCAATTTCTCATTTTTTCCAGAGCATCTCTCCAGAGCATTTCTTTCAGTTTATTTATTCTTATATTTTTTGTAAATGCAAATCTGTATACATTCTCCAAAATTCTTGCAGACGGAACTGTTTTTCCCAACTCATTTCTTGAAACAGTCACCTGCTCTACTCCAATCTGTTCTGCAAATTCTCTCTGAGAAAGGCCTAATATCGCCCGAATTGATCTCAAATCTTCTGGAAAATTATATTTCATATTTCGATCACCTCAAACTTATTTATATAAGTTCAATATAAACTTATTCATATAATATTACTTAAATAAGTTTTTGTTATTATTTTTTATGCTAATGGGATAATATTTCATTGCTTCTATGCCACTTTTTCTTGTATATATTTGTCAGACGCCTATCAATAAGAATTACTTTCTTCTTTTCATAATCTATATGTGCCTACTCACAGTAAATTTCTATTTCTTGAAATTATTTTTTTATAAAACATTAAGGTTGAATTTGGTCCTATGTCAAGATTTAGTACAAGTTAAAATGAGAAATTTCTTCCCATTTTAACCTACCAGAAGCTCAGCCTCAGTATGCGTTTTTTCATACACTCTTTCCGTCATTTTCCCAGAATGTTGATTGCTTTTTTTAATACATCAAGGGCATCTTGGGCATCACGTAATTCACGTCTGAGACGGGCAATTTCTTTCTGTTCATCAGATGCGTAATTACCAGAACCACGAACAGGAATATCACCTGATTCCCGGAAGTCTTTCAGCCATTTTGTTAATGTGCTGTATCCGATGCCAAGATTTTCTGCACATCCACGTACTCCGAGATCTTTGTGATCCTGATAGTACTGGACTGCATCAAGTTTAAATTGTTTGTCATGTTGCTTTGCCATATGAGATCCTCCTTCAGCATGTTTCTATTGTACCATGCTTATGTGTATTTGGAATTTCTCATTTTGGCTTGTACTATTTATATTCTAGCACCATCCAATGTAAAGAGAGAAGTAGAGAAGTACATGGGAGATTTAGATATTAAGGTAAAGAAAAATGAGTTTAGTGTAACAATATTGTTACAAGAAAGGAGAACAGAAAATGAGTATTAGTGGTGTAAATGGTATTGGCGCAACTGCCTACGCTTATATGAACAGCAGTATGAAAACAACAGGGGAAGGCAATTTTGCAAGTGAAGTACAAAAGGCAGAGGAAAGACAGAGCACAACATCAACTACCTCTGCATGGGCGGGGGATATGGTTATTTCGCAGCCACCAAATTATAGTGGCTTTACATATGATAGTTCTATTTCCAATAAGACCAAAGAGGAAATGACAATGGACGAATATAAGCAATGGGTTATGAATGAAATGTCTCAGATGCCTGTGAGCGGATGGTATCGTTCCACATGTGTTGGAGGTTCACTGATTATTACAGATGAAGCATTTGAAAAGATGAAAAGTGATCCAGAATGGGAAAATACTGTCATGAATATGGTAAGAAAGATGTATTCCACAAATGGCATAATGGGATCGAAAATGATTGGTTTTCAAGTCATTGGTGCTTCGCCGGAAGAATGCTATGGTGAAGGTATACCCGTAAAAAGTGACAGTAACTCGGATGACTTATCAGATGATGAAGAATCATGGTGGGAGAAACGCCATGAAGAATTTGAAGAAATTATAGCAGAACAAATAAAGGAGGCACAGGAAAAGGCGAGAGCACAAAAAGAACTAGCATGGGCAAATTATTTAAACAGTCAGTTGGTTAGTCAGCAGAGATTACAAGGCTTTCTTATTGAGAGTGTGCAAAGTGGACAGGATAGAACAAATATATCAGCTTTTCAGCCGATGGGTGTGTCAGCCTACGAGGACACAATAAGTACATTTAGTAAGAGCGTGATAGAAAGTCAAAAGCTTTAAACGAGGAGGTTTAAAAGTATGGATATACAGGCACTTGGAATGCTGAGTAATATAACAGCAATTGTGCAAAAACAAAATGTGAATACTATTGAAGGTGATATAAATGTAGAAAAGGATTTTTACGGAACTCTTAGAGAACAGCAGATAAACTGTGTAAAAGAAGATATATATAATAAATTTCATATTGATGTGGGAGCTGCAAATGGCTATTTTGAGTGTTATATTCCAAGTGATGTGCTATATAAAATGAATACAGATACAGCATTAAGACAAAAAGTTTATGATATGCTTGCAGATTATAGCAGCGATAAATTCAAACTAACGATGCAGACACTTAATCCGCCTGTAAAAAAATGTACACTGGTTTTTGATGATAATGGTGAGATAGTTGCCACATTAGAGCCAGATGTAGGTGGAGAGAAGGCGATTTCGGAGAGGTCAAAGAATACTGAAAAAGTAAGGATAATGAATGCGAGCGATATAAAATCCTTATTGCAAAACGATATGCAGGAGATGATTAAAAAAATAGAAGTACAAGGAGTTATGGCAATGGAATATAAAAAGAAAAGTATTTATAAATAATGTAAAAAGAGAATGTTTGGACTCATAACGAGAAAGCATAGGCAATTCTGACTGACAGAGGAATTGTAGAAGATAGAAAATAGCTTGACAGGAGGAATATTAAAATGGCTATTGGTGGAATTGGCACAACAGGTTATACAGTAGGATATGAAACAAGACGGATGGAAAGGAATACAGCAGGAAAGAATTTTGCAGAGGAGATAGAAAAAACTGTAAATGTTGATAATATAGCGGCATGTAACAAGACCTTTGAATTGCAGGGAGGCGGTGCAATATTATCAAGCATTCATGTCCAAACAGGAGAATCTATAGGGATTTATTATGATGAAGAGGCTGGCGGTAATCATATGGTTGCAAAGGTAAAAGGAACAGATGGTTCGGAAAAGGAAATCAAGATTGATCCTGATGAGGTAGATCCATCAAATGCTTCTTATGTAGAAATGTTGGCATTGTCGGCACATTTAAAGCAGCAGGGAAAGATTGATAGTCCGGCAGGAGGAATTGTTGCAATGACGATGGCAAAGCGTGTGCAGGAAGCCAATGCAAGGCAGGGAGAAATCTATGATAAGAGCAGTTTTTTAAGTGAAATGCAAAATACATTAGAGGATTGTCTGAAAAATGGTTTAATGGATACTTATATGCGATACATAAAAGAAGTTGGTATATATTCTGCTATGACAGGCAGAAGTGCATAGGCAATTCAGACTGACAGAGGAATTGCAGAAAGGTTGAAAAAATCATGGATATACAGGCACTTGGAATATTAAGTAGTATTACAATGCAGGAAAATGTTAATGTGGTAAGAAATACAGGAAATGACTTTAGGGAAGTGTTTGAAAAAATCACAGGTGGAGAATTAGCAAGAGAAATTGGTAATAGCTATAATGTAACATTAAATGTGGGTAGCATAGTAAGCTGTCAGCAGTTGCTTGATGAATATGATATGAGAGGTACAAATCATGTCATAATTTCCCCGGAAACATTATCAAAAATGGAGAGTGATCCAGCTTTGAAGAAGAGCGTGCTGAGTAAAATTGAAGAATTTTGCAGTTCTGAATCTCAGAAAGAAATACAAGCTTTATCGCCGCCGGTAAAAAGCGCTGGAATGATAATATATCCGGACGGAAGCACACTTTATTGGCTGGAGGGTTATCCGAATGAAATAGGAAATGAAAAGGATAAAAAAATAGTAAATGAAATGTCGATAAGTGAATCGTTTCAAAAGTATAGTGATACAAATTATCAAGCAACAGAAAATAATTTGGAATCTATTATGCAGATTATGGCAACGGAATATAAAAGGAAGAGTATTTCATAAATATTGTAAAAAAGAGAATGCTTGGACTCATAACGAGGAAGCATAGGCAATTCTGACTGACAGGGGATTGGCATAAAAGGATAATATTCAGAAAAAAAATTTATGATTTTAGGAAATAAGTTAATGCAGGATTTGTTTTACTGTAAAAAACAAAATATTTCAAAATAGGAGGGAAACAATGATTAATATAAAATCTTATTATGTGAATCCAAACAATAGAGTACTTACATCTAATATCAAGAATACAGAATTAAGGATAGAGAAGCTTTTAATCTGAAAACATCAGGAAGCAGTTTGGAACAACCGGAAAAATAATTTTCGTTATAGTATATAGGATAAATAAGAAAAACCAAACAGCAGATAACGTACTGCTTGGCTGGATATGGAAATCATTCTTTTGTATTGACCAGAGCTTTAGCAGTAGATAAAAGTAATAAGGCAGGTGATGTGTATGGGAAAATGCTAGTTCTGACATTTGAAGATAGTGAGGAAGAAATTCTGAATCATATAATATCCTGTGTCAGTATGGGAGTAAGAGCATTTCAAGTAATTGAAAATACAAAAACGAATTTGAGTTTTAATGGATTGGAAATAGATGATATAAATCGTTCGGTAAGAAAACAGAAACAGGAAATAGATTTGACATTTACAGAGTTTGAAATCCTTTATCTGTTAGCCAACAATCCAGGCAGAGTGTTCAGCAAGGAGCAGATTTATGATATTGTCTGGAAGGAATCCTATTCCGGCGATTACAACATCGTCATGAGCCATATACGCAACATACGAGAAAAGATAGAGGATAACCCGAGCAAGCCTGTTTACATACAGACGGTATGGGGTGTAGGCTATCGTTTCAACAAAAATTTAAGCAGCGGTCTGTAAAGAACAAATACAGATCACTGCTTATTTTTCATTTCTGACACCTAAAAGATATTCACAAGATACATGAAAAAATTCAGCAAGGGCAACCACTTCATAATCCGGTACAAAGCGTGTCCCTTGTTCTATTCGTAATACGGTCAAATCGCTAAATTCATATCCGGCAAGCTGGAGCTGTTCTGCCAGTGCTTTTTGCGATAGCTGCCTTTCAGTTCGCAATTCCTTTACTCTCTGACCTATCAGATTTTTGGAATTGCTTTCTTTATTCCAGTAAATTTTCATATCATCACCAACTTTCTAAAGATGAAGTGCCACATGATTGATTTTACGGAATAATCTTGATAATATACTTCTAAAGATGAAGTGCGAAAAAATATTGTTGTAAGAAATTTTAGGATTGATAATACTGCCTGTAAAATGCAATACTTATTTAGAGAAAGGTGGACACAAAATGAATGAAGTATTTGAAAGATTATCTGATGTTTTTGAGGAGCTTCGAAGCGATGCAGGCGAACGGGAGTATTCCATACAGACAGAGGAAGCAAAGAAGGCGGATAAGGAACTGAAAAAAGAAAACCGGGAATATGAAAAATTCTTATCTGACCTTTCTACAGAGCAGAGAAATTTTTTAGAAAACTATATGGATATTGTAGACCATGCACACTTTCAGGAACAACAGAGAGCCTATTATCAGGGGATAGTAGATGCAGTACAGATACTTGCTGGACTTGGGATTGTTAAAGAGAGTGTTAAGGTAAAAGAGTTACTGAATACAATAATGAAATAAGTAAGCAGGGTGGAGCGTTTAATCATGGAATTTCCACCCTGTTTTTCTTCAGAATAATTCAGAAACAATCCAGAAAAAATCGAAATCTTTCTGCTATTCTGTCTCATGGGTTTTATATGTACGAAGATAGGCTTCCACAAGTGCAAGAATAGTGGTGATCTGATCGTCCGTACATTCTGAAAGATAAACCAGCAGCCTTTGGTAATCCAGATTATCGGTTGGAGCTGCCGGATAAAAAAACGGATCAGCAGAGATATGTAAAGCACGAATGAGTTGTCCGAGTTTTTCAAGACTTGGAACATTGCCATGATTTTCAATCTCTTTGATATATCTTGATGAGACACCGGATTTTTCGGATAACTCATCATAAGTCAGCTTTTGGTCTAATCTGGCTTTCTTCAGGCGAAAACCCATGTCTTTATCAATTTTCTTAGATTTAGCCATATCATGCACCTCCGTATATAGTGTATAGTTCACCATTTAAAAAGAAAATGAACTAATAACACACTATATAAGAGGGGAATAATGCACTTTAATAAAATAAGAAACTTTGGATATTGCATATAAAAAAACGCAGTATTCAAAGGTTTTTTCTCATGTTTTTTATCCTTTGAATGTGTTTAGGAGAGTTATGTATTCTGAACCATTGAAAGGATATTTTTGTATTTGGAAAATATTATCCTGCCCATTGCGTGGAAGGACAGGTAAATAGGTCGTATTTTAAGTAATGTGGCAAATTCTACAATTGAAAGTGTACTATATACACTCGTAAAATGTGGAGAAAATTTAATATCAGATATGAACAGCGTCCTGTGGGTGTGTGCCTGCGAGGACGTTTTTTGTATACAGAAAAATTTCTATAAAAATTTTTCAATCCACCCGAACATCTCCCCGGTTTCATTTGGGAGATACACCGGAAGGGAAAAAAGGCAAATGCCTTGTCATTCGGAACGGGAGGAGGTGAACTCGTATGGGGCAACCTTCTTCTAAGGATGAAATGACAGTCAGGCATCAGTTTGACCGTTTGTGCCAGATGGCATTAAAAGGTGAAGCTGTCAATTATTACAAGCACGTGGACTATCGTAGAAAACACGAAGTCACATTCTCTGAACTGTCAGAAAAGGAGTTGAGCAAATTATTTACTATGGATGAGTACGGAACAGAAAATCATCATTTTGAAGTGCATGGCTATGATATTGAAGTAAAAAATACTTTGATTGCGGAAGCATTAAAAGAACTTACGGAAAGAAAAAGGAATGTTATTTTACTTTCCTATTTCATGGAGATGAGCGATGCAGATATTGCAAGAGAAATGAATCTGGTTCGCAGTACCATTCATGAACACAGAACACGCTCACTGGAAATTTTGAGAAAGATTATGGAAGGAATAGCAGATGAAAAAGATGTCTAAAACCAGAAACAAAGAAAATTTGTTGCCTTTCCATATTATAAAGGCAGCATCAGAGGGCGATGTGAGTGCAATCAATGCCGTGTTAAAACATTATGAAGGGTACAAATCAAATTGTCCACAAGAAAGCTGTATGACGAAAGTGGACAGGTACATTACTGCATTGATGAAACTCTGCGTCGCAGATTAGAAACAAAGTTGATTACAAAGATATTGGCTTTTGAAGTTGCATAACAGGCGGTTAGTATTGTCCCTTTTCATTCGCTGATTGCTGCGTATGCACCCTGTACCTTGACAACTGAATATTCTTTGCATACAGGACGTGAGGATATGTGGAGCCACTAGGTAGATTCGCCAGGATGTACCTGCTCTTTGATAGGAGTGAATGTGAGGAAATGTTGAAATATTACATTGAAGCAAAGGTATGGAGCGAGAAGATCTGACAAAATGTGTGGCAGTAACACAGGGCGATGAAGCATGTCCGTGATAATGATACTTCCGGATTGTAAGGAAATTTGCAGTCCGGTCAATTTGAATGACGGTGCAAGACCGATGTGGACAGAGTAATGATCTGTCACCTGTATTGCATTTTTATCTGCCTATGAGAGCCGGCAAGTGAATTGTGGGTTGTCATTGGCAGATAAAATGCGTGTTAAAATATGAGGAGGTGGGTGTGATCGAAAAGAAAAGATTGCTAAGATATAGTATGCAATTATCTATGTTAAGACAGTTGCTAAATAAGAAGTTGATTAGTGAATTTGAATATAAAAAAATAAAGAAACGTTTAATGAGAGATTATAATATTGTATCTGATATTACAGCTTGACTTGTTGAGTGTGTTGCAATATAATCTATATGAACACTACGGAGGGAATACAAAAGGAGAGAGCATGGAAGTAGAAGTTATCAAGGCGAATAATCCATTTGATGAGTCAGCAAAAATAAGAAAGACTGACCGCCTGAGAGTAGCAGCATACTGTCGTGTCAGTACTGATGATGAAGATCAGATAAAAAGCTATAATTCGATGGTTAAATACTATACAGAACTTATAAAAAATAATAATCAGTGGGTATTTGCAGGAGTATATGCGGATAAAGCCATTACAGGTACAAAGGTAGATAAAAGAGAAGATTTTCAAAGATTGATACAGGATTGTATGGATGGTAAGATAGATATGGTTATTGCCAAGAGTCTTCCACGTTTTGCCAGAAATACTTTAGATACATTGAAATATGTAAGAATGTTAAAAGAAAAAGGCATAGCAGTTTATTTTGAGGTTGAAAAAATAAACACAATGAAAGACGGCGAATTTCTTATAACTATATTAAGCTCTGTTGCACAACAAGAGGTAGAGAATACTTCGGCTTATGTGAAAAAGGGCTTAAAGATGAAAATGAAGCGTGGTGAATTGGTCGGATTTCAGGGGTGCTTAGGCTATGATTATGATGTTGCAACAAAATCTCTTTCTATCAATGCAAAGGGTGCAGAAACTGTAAGATATATTTTTGACAGATATGTTGCAGGTGCAGGAAGCACAATGATTGCAAGAGAATTAAATGAACAGGGAATAACCACTATAAAAGGAAATCCATGGACAACATCAAGCGTTATGGGTATCATCAATAATGAAAAATACAAGGGCGATATTTTACTTGGAAAGACATTTACAGTTGATCCCATTTCTAAAAGACGATTGGAGAATTTAGGAGAGGAAGATAGGTTTTATATAAGAAATCATCATGAACCTATTATTTCAGAAGAAACCTTTGCTAGAGCACAGGAAATCAGAGAACGCAGAAATGGTGGAAGAAAATCCCCTACACCGGGGAAACGAGAAAAATATAGCAGACAGTATGCATTTAGCTGTATGTTGGAATGTGGTTTCTGCGGAGCAAGTCTTTCCAGACGAAGATGGCATAGCAGTTCAAAATACAAGAAAACAATATGGCAATGTGTAAAGTCAACGAAAAGTGGCAAAAGATATTGTCCGGATAGTAAAGGAATACCAGAACAGGTAATAGAAGAAGCTTTTATTGAATCCTATAAAATGCTTTGTTCTGATAATAAAGATGTATTAGAAGAATTTATTACAAGAGTTGAAAAAACTTTGAGTGAGAATACTGCAAGAGATAAACTTATGAAATATCAGAAAAGTGCAGATAATCTTCAAACGAAGCGGAAGGCACTTTTGGAGAAATACTTAGAAGGAATTGTTTCACAGGATATATACGAAGAAACAGATGTTGGATATGAGAGAAAGTTATCCGACATAAGAGCGAATATAGAAATGCTGGAACAACAAATGGAAGATGAGGTATCTCTGAAACGACGAGTGGAGGATTTTAAGAAAGCATTATCACAAAATGAAGTGCTTCAAGAGTTTGACAGAGGTATTTTTGAAAGTATTATTGAAAAAGTCATAGTCGGTGGCTATGATGAAGATGGAAACAAAGATCCCTATAAAATTACTTTTATATATAAAACAGGATTTAGAAACGAGGTTGGAAACGCAAAACAGCGTTTTGACAGGACAAAGAGCGTAGGGGATAAGGCAAAAGAATTGTGTTCCCATATCGCAGACGAGGTAAAAGATGTGTGTTCCTATGTTAGTGACAACACATGTGGAGACGGTTGTCTTACTTTCCAAGGGCGCTAAAGGTCCGGTGGACCTTTGCTCAGCGTGGACCGAAGTGGAACGGAGAATGGCCGACAGCAGAAAAGTGAAGGTGGACTTCTCTCTGGAGGATATGGATTTATCTGAATTCAAAGGAAAAGCAACTTATGAGCAGATAAAGACTTATGTACTGGAGCAGACAGGACTTAAGGTTTCATCACTGTATATCGCACAGATTAAGAAGAAGTGTGGATTGGATGTCGGTGAGAATTTTAATTTGCCTAAATCTGAGAATGCGAGACAGCCACAGTGTACACCGGAGAAGGAAGATGCAATTATGCAGGCGTTTAGACATTTTGGAATCATATAGATTGTGGATAAGCAGCATCATGTGTTAAAAATATAGTGAAGTATGGAAAAAAGGACATTCCGGAACTGTAGATTTTACAGGTAAGGGGATGTCCTTTTTACTGATATGGAAGTGTTCAAGGAACAAGGTAATGATACTGAGAGATATTAAGACTGATATAAATAATATCTATCATATCTAATCAGATGATATGGATTGAAGAGATTGTGATACAAATTGAAAAATTCACGTTTTCGTGATATACTTTCCTTATATATGTTGGCAAAATAATGGAGGGATGACATGGCGGTCAGTTATAAAAAATTATTCCATTTACTGATAGAAAAAAATATGACGAATGCACAGTTGCAGCAGGAGGCTGGCTTCTCCGCAAATATCATCACACGGCTGAAACGTAATGGGTATATTTCCCTCGAAAGCGTAGAGAGTATATGCCGTGTTCTGAACTGTGGCGTTGATGATATTCTGGAATTTGTACCAGAGGATAACGGAGGAAAAGAGAATGGTTGATACCAAAAAGGAACAGGAACGCGATGAACTGCACCGTGCAATATGGGCAATTGCAGATGAGTTGCGTGGAGCAGTCGATGGTTGGGACTTCAAAAATTATGTTCTTGGCACGATGTTCTATCGTTATATTTCTGAAAATCTGTGTAATTACATAAACAGCGGTGAGATTGATGCAGGTAACACCGATTTTGACTTTGCAAAAATGTCGGATGAGGATGCAGAAGAAGCAAGAGAAGGACTGGTAGAGGAAAAGGGATTTTTTATCCTTCCGAGTGAACTTTTCTGTAATGTCCGTGCTAATGCTGCGAATGATGAAAACTTAAATGAAACACTGGAGCGTGTGTTCCGCCACATTGAGGAATCAGCGAAAGGCAGTGAGGCAGAGAGCGACTTTGCCGGACTGTTTGATGACTATGATGTAAACAGCAATAAACTGGGTTCTACCGTTGCAAAGCGTAATGAAAAACTTGTAAAGCTGCTGAATGGCGTAGGTGAAATGAATCTGGGAGATGTGAAAGATCATTCCATTGATGCCTTTGGTGATGCATATGAGTACCTTATGACCATGTATGCATCGAATGCCGGAAAATCTGGTGGAGAGTTTTTTACTCCGGCAGATGTGTCTGAATTGCTTACACGTCTTGGAACAGTAGGAAAAACAGAAATTAATAAAGTGTATGACCCGGCTTGCGGTTCAGGGTCATTGCTTCTGAAGGCTGAGAAAATTCTTGGTAAGGATGCTATCCGTAATGGTTTTTATGGACAGGAGATTAACATTACAACCTACAACCTGTGCCGTATTAATATGTTCCTGCATGATGTGGGATTTGATAAATTTGATATAGCTTGTGAAGATACATTGCTCAGTCCTCAGCACTGGGATGATGAGCCATTTGAGTTGATCGTGTCTAATCCACCGTATTCTATTAAGTGGGCGGGAGACGAAAATCCACTGCTCATCAATGACCCTCGTTTTGCTCCGGCTGGAGTTCTGGCACCTAAGAGCAAAGCGGATATGGCGTTTATTATGCACAGTCTGTCATGGCTTGCGTCTAACGGAACTGCTGCCATCGTATGCTTTCCGGGAATTATGTACCGTGGTGGTGCAGAGCAGAAAATTCGTAAATATCTGGTAGATAACAACTATGTGGATTGCGTTATTCAGTTGCCGAGTAATTTGTTCTTTGGCACTTCGATTGCAACCTGTATCATGGTAATGAAAAAGAATAAGACGGATAATAAAACTCTGTTTATTGATGCCACAAGCGAGTGTGTGAAGGTTACCAACAATAATAAGCTGACACCAGAGAATATTGATCGTATCGTGGATGTGTTTGCTAAACGTGAAGACGTGGAGCATTTTGCACATCTGGCAAGCTATGAAGAAGTATCCGGCAATGATTATAATTTGTCTGTATCCACCTATGTCGAAGCTGAAGATACCAGAGAGAAAATTGACATCGTGAAGTTGAATGCGGAAATTAAGGAAATTGTTGCCCGTGAGCAGGTGCTCCGTGATGAAATTGATAAGATCATCACAGAAATCGAGGTGTGATTTATGGGAGAATTTTTTCCAAATCAATACTGGGGAATGGATATATGGAAACATCAGGAATTGCCGATAATAGAATCACATGATTTTAATTTCTTTAGATGCCTTGAATTTAACGATGGTTATTATGGAAAAACAGTAAGTGAACTTCATAGCGGGAATCTGAGATTAAGTAGAAAAGATAATAGGTATTCAAATCTCTTTCCCGGTCAAAAACTGTCATATTGGGCAGATAGTCCGCAAACGGCAAGGGCAGAAATCAAAAAGTGGGGATCAGGTAATAATATTTTGACATTTTGGGCATATGATGATGGGAGCAGTTTTATTCCTACAATTTATCCGGCTGAAAATATTCGGATAATTGATGGTGTTCACTTTGGTTTTGATAAGATTTTGAAAAAAGTTGGCAACCATGAAGAATTGACCCGTAGCGAAAAAGAGTTTATTGATAAAATAGGACGTGAAAAGCCAGATTGTCTGGCATATTATTCAGAAGCCAAAGCGGGAGGCGTTTGCTTTTTATTTTTTGAACAAGGGTTTAAAAAACTTTCACTTCGAGAGGTTGCATTACGTTTAGGCGATTATAAAGGAAAGAACACAGCGAAGGTGACTTGTGCAGTTACAAGTGATTTTAACCCAGTATTGGAAGGATATGGATATTATTTTTTTCCAATTGCAAAGACAAAATATGATGATAAGTACATGACAAGCGATGAATATATACTGCGAAAGCAAGTTGAGGATTATTCACATGAACAAATAACGGAGATGATGCGATGAGCCGATTAGATGAATTAATTAATGAACTTTGTCCTAATGGTGTGGAATTTAAATGTTTAGGGGATATTGGACAAGTTAAAATGTGCAAGCGTATTCTGAAATCGCAGACTAATACAAACGGAGGAATACCATTTTATAAGATTGGGACTTTTGGAGGAGAGGCAAACGCTTTCATTTCTGAAGAATTATTTCAAGAGTATAGGGAGAAGTATTCATATCCTAAAGTTGGTGAGATTTTAATATCTGCGGCAGGAACAATTGGACGTACTGTAGTATATGATGGCGAACCAGCGTATTATCAAGATTCTAATATTGTATGGTTAGCACACGATGAGAGTAATATTTTAAATACTTTTTTAAGATACTGTTATGAATTAAAACCGTGGAATATATCATCAGGTGGAACTATTGCGAGATTATACAATGATAATATATTAAAAGCTAAGGTTCCTGTACCTCCTCTGGAGGTACAACGTGAAATAGTTCATATTTTGGACTCGTTCACGTTACTTACAGCCGAGCTTACAGCTGAGCTTACAGCTCGGAAGAAACAGTATGAATTTTACAGAGATAAAGTACTTTCTCATGATGGAATTTATCCAATGAAGCCGCTTGCTGAGTTGGGAAAGTGGTCTGGTGGAAAAACGCCATCTATGTCAGAAAAGAGTTTTTGGGATCAAGGCACAATCCCTTGGATTTCATCAAAAGACATGAAATCGTCAACATTAGAAGATACACAGGACCACATTACAGAAAAGGCAGTAAAAGAAGCATCTATGATAGTATATCCGGCAAATAGTATTGCCGTGGTAACAAGGTCTGGAATTTTAAAACATACTTTTCCAGTTGCCTATGTACCTTTTGAAACTACCATTAATCAGGATATAAAAATGCTTGTTGTTAATGAAGACATTCTTCCGAGGTACGCTTTTCATGTATTACAGGGAAAAGGAAATGACATTTTGGTAAAAACGAAAAAGCAAGGTGGAACAGTGGATTCTCTGGATTTTCAGAAGGTGCTTACATATAAGGTACCAGTTCCATCTAAGGATGTACAAAGTAAGTTAGTAGAGGTGCTTGATAACTTCGAGTCAATTTGCACTGACCTGAATATTGGCTTGCCAGCCGAAATAGAAGCACGTCAGAAGCAATATGAATATTATCGTGATTTGCTCTTGACATTTGCTGAAACAAGCAGCACGCTCATGACAGACAGACAGACAGACAGACAGACAGACAGACAGACAGACAGACAGACAGACAGAGCTGAGCGCAATTAAGCTCATTCAATATGTGTTTGGCTATGTTTCCATTGAACTTGGCGCTATAGCAACTGTTACAAAACTTGCGGGGTATGAATTTACTAAGTATGTCACCTATTCGGATGAAGGTAAAATTATTGCACTTCGTGGGTTAAATGTTAAGAACGGAAAGATTGATCTGACAGATGTAAAATATATTGATAAAAGTGACTTGACAAAGTTAAACAGAAGTAAACTTTGTAGTGGAGATATGTTATTTACATATGTTGGGACAATTGGTCAAGTTGCAGTGATTAATGAAAATGATAAGTATTATCTTGCACCTAATGTTGCATTAATAAGAGCAGACACTCAATTTGTAAATCCAGAATATATGCGTTACTTTTTTCAAACAAATGCATTTTGGGATACACAAATAAATCGTCTGCTTCAATCTTCATCCATGAAAAATATACCGATGGAGAAAATTCGCAAGTTTATTTTGCAGATACCATCAATTGAGGAACAGAATCGTATAGTGGAAGTCCTTAACCGTTTTGATACTCTCTGCAATGACCTGTCAGCAGGACTTCCGGCAGAAATCGAAGCTCGTCAGAAGCAATATGAATATTACAGGGATAAGCTGTTATCCTTTAAAGAATTACCAAAGTAAGGAGGCGAGGATGTGCCGTACTTTAATATTGTAGCGGAGACATCGGAGAATACCGTTGTCACAGAATATGAGCCAGTCAAGAAGCGTTCTGATAGTTATCAGAGCGAAGCAGCACTGGAACAGGAGTTTATCCGTCTGCTGTGTGAACAGGGATATGAATATCTACCTATTCACACGGAGAAAGACCTGATTGCCAATCTCCGTAAGAAATTAGAGGAACTGAATAACTATCAGTTTTCCGACACAGAATGGGATGATTTTTTCAAAAATGCTGTTGCTAATCCCAATGAGCATATTGTGGAAAAGACCCGAAAGATACAGGAGGATAATGTTCAAGTTCTGACTCGAGATGACGGTTCTTCCAAGAATATTACACTCATAGATAAGAAGAACATCCATAACAACAGGCTGCAGGTCATCAATCAGTACGTGATTGGCACGGAAAATGGTGCAAAGCATGACAACCGCTATGATGTTACAGTATTGGTAAACGGTCTGCCTCTTGTGCATATTGAACTGAAACGCAGAGGTGTTGCCATCCGTGAGGCTTTCAACCAGATTAATCGTTACCAGAGGGATTCTTTCTGGGCAGAATGTGGACTGTATGAATATATTCAGATTTTTGTTATTTCCAATGGTACAAACACAAAGTATTATTCCAACAGTACCAGACGGAATGCGGAAAAAGAGCATGAGAAACGGGGAGCAAGTAAAACCAAGACCAGTAACAGTTTTGAGTTTACCTGCTTTTGGGCAGATGCCAATAACCGTGTGATTCCTGATCTGATTGATTTTACAAAGACTTTTTTCGCAAGGCATACGATTCTGAATATCCTTACGAAATACTGTATTTTTACATCTGAGGATATGTTGATGGTCATGCGTCCGTACCAGATTACGGCTACGGAGAGAATTCTTAATCGTATCGAAATTGCCAATAATTATAAGAAGTACGGCAGTGTCGAGGGTGGAGGTTACATCTGGCATACCACAGGTTCCGGCAAGACGCTGACTTCGTTCAAGACGGCAAGATTGGCATCAAAGCTGCCTTATATTGATAAGGTGCTGTTTGTGGTTGACCGTAAGGATCTGGACTATCAGACCATGAAAGAATATGACCGTTTTGAAAAAGGTGCGGCCAACAGCAATACCTCGACAACCATATTAAAACGGCAGTTGGAAGACCCGGACGCACACATCATTATTACTACAATTCAGAAACTGGCTACTTTTATAAAAAAGAATCCAGGGCATGAAGTGTATATGAAACATATCGTCATTATTTTTGATGAATGTCACCGCAGTCAGTTTGGAGATATGCACACTGCGATTGTGAAGAATTTCAAGAAATATCATCTGTTTGGATTTACAGGAACACCGATTTTCTCTGTTAATTCCGGCAGAGCCAAGAATCCAGAATTCTTTACTACAGGTCAGACCTTTGGAGACCAGCTCCACAGCTACACGATTGTGGATGCTATTAACGATAAAAATGTTCTTCCATTCCGGGTGGACTATATTAAAACAATGGATGTGGAAGAAGAAATCACGGATGAGATGGTCTGGGACATCAACCGTGAAAAGGTTATGATGGCTCCTGAGCGTATCCGAATTGTAACACAGTATATACTGGAACATTTTGATCAGAAGACCTATCGTGGGGATAAAACTTACATCTATAATACGCTGACTAATATTGCGGAGGTGGCCTCTGCAAAACGGGACGAGGTAGAGGAAATCAAGCAGAAACAGCGTATCAGTGGCTTTAATTCCATTTTTGCAGTATCAAGCGTTCCGATGGCAAAATTGTATTATCAGGAATTTAAAAAGCAGATGGCAGCAGACCCGACCAAAAAACTGCGAGTTGCAACTATTTTTAGTTTCGGGGCAAATGAGGAAGAAGCGGATGGTATTCTGGATGAAGAAAATTCAGAGGATACCGCTGCCCTCGATCAGCCGTCCAGAGAATTTCTGGAAGAAGCCATCAAGGATTATAATGAAATGTTCCATACGAATTACGATACTTCAAGTGATAAATTTCAGAATTACTATAAAGATGTATCGCTTCGCATGAAGAATAGAGAACTGGATATTCTGATCGTAGTAAATATGTTTCTTACAGGGTTTGATGCTACAACCATGAATACGTTGTGGGTAGACAAGAATCTGAAAATGCACGGGTTGATACAGGCATTTTCCCGTACCAACCGTATTCTGAATTCCATCAAGACCTTTGGAAATATTGTATGTTTTCGAAATCTGCAAAAGCGGGTGGATAGCGCCATTTCCCTGTTCGGTGACAAGAATGCCGGAGGCATTGTTCTGCTGCAGAGCTTTAAGGATTATTATTACGGATATGAATCTGTGGATGGTAAGCCAATGCCGGGGTATGTGGATATGATGGAAGACTTGAATAATAAGTTTCCTCTGTCAGAACCACAGATTGTCGGAGAACAGAACCAGAAAGATTTTATTGCTTTGTTTGGTGCGATTCTTCGTATGAGAAATCTCCTGCTTTCCTTTGATGAGTTCAAGGGGAACGAGCTGATTTCTGAACGTGATTTACAGGATTACCTTGGACGCTATCAGGACTTACGTGATGAGTGGAAACGCAAGCGTCAGGAAAGCACGGATATTACGGATGATGTAGTATTTGAGATTGAATTGATCCGGCAGATAGAAATTAACATTGATTATATTCTTATGCTCGTAAAGAAGTACCATGATACTCACTGCGAAGATAAGGAAGTTCTGATTACCATCAATAAGGCGATTGATGCCAGCCCGGAACTGCGTAGCAAGAAACAGCTCATTGAAACTTTTATTGCAGGAATCAATGATGTGGATGATGTCATGAATGAATGGCATGAGTATGTGGTGGAACAACGAGACCATGACCTTAATGCGATTATCATGGAAGAAAAGCTGAAGCCGGAAGATACACGGAAGTTCATGGAGAATGCGTTCCGTGATGGAGAAATTAAAACAGCAGGAACGGACATAGATAAACTTATGCCACCGATTTCACGCTTTGGCGGTGGTGGCAGAGCAAAGAAGAAGCAGGGTGTCATTGACAAGCTGAAGACTTTCTTTGAAAAATATTTTGGTATCGGTGGCTCGTCTACCTTTACTGAGCCAGAGCATAAGACAGTGACCTATGACTTGAACAATCAGGAACCGTTGTCAATGGTAGCAGAACCGAAAACTCCATACGGAAAGCAGTCATAATATAACAAGCCGCAAAGGAATAATCCTCTGTGGCTTGTCTTGAAGCTGAGTAATTTGACTTTACAATTTCGGATTTCGTCTTCTTAGTTTCCGATGTTCCTTTGCCGGCTTGGAACGGGAAAATATTTCTTTTAAGATCTGTTTCTCTTCGACAGAAAGCTGGGTGATTTTCATTTCCAAATTTTTGCAGAACAAAAGGAGGAGACCGTTAATATAAGCATCATTAGAGGCTTCGGGAGTATCCTCTGTAGCAATCTGAGTCGGAGAAGTAAAATCATCAATGATATTTTTGACCATGCTTTGATAGTCAATATCGCTGGCTGTGTTGCTGTCTTTCATATGGGTATTTCTTAGGTCAGAGACGATTGGTTTTAAGTCTTCCAACAGGATGTTTAGGTAATACTGTTCTGTCTCTATGTGAGAAGTATCAAATATTTTTGCAAAAGCATCGGTGGAGTCGGCACTGAGTTCGTTCAGTTTATATCTCATCACATCAAGAAAAGCGTTTGCTATCTGAATGCCTTTATCATTAAAACCATCAATATAGATTTCTAAGTTAGTCATGAATTTATGGAAGTTTTTATGAGACAGTAATTCTGATAATAACCGTGGATTATATTTTTCATCAGTCAGTATTTGAACTGCATCATCATTGAGATGCAGATCGGATACTGACTTATTTGTATGTTTACGTAGTTCGGTTCGGCAAAGAAGATAATCGGTGCTTACATGATAGAAGTCTGCAAGCGTCAATAGATTGCCAAGTGACATATCTACATTTTCATCTTTCTCATAGTTAGTGGATAATGTGCAGATTTACGAAGAACGCAAAGAGAATGGTCAGTGGCTGAAATCTATAGAATTTAAGTTGCCGATTATAGAAAAAGAGTTTATACTAGGTTTGGACAATGATACACAAAATGAGACGGTAGTCTTGATGTCAAGGAAAGATAAATAAGTGCCAGAAAGCAGCGTATTTCCGGGCTTTTTCGGAGGTTTGGATTTGACCTCTGCGGAGAGTAAAGCTACCTATGAGGGAATTAAGGAGTATGTCTTTGAACATACCGGATTGAAGGTCAGTCACCTCTATATAGCCCAGGTCAAACAAAAATACGGTATTATTGAGCGTGAGAACTATAACAAACCAAAGTCTGAAAATGCCAGACAGCCGAAATGCCCACCAGAAAAGGAAGCGGCTATCATAGATGCTTTGAGATATTTTGGAATGATATAAACTATTGTTGTTTTTGTGCTTTTCTATACAAATTCATTGTTTTTCTGTATAATTAATTGAAACACAAACAAAAGATTATCACGATTAGTATACTTACTTTTCAAAATTTACAGATAGAAAGAAGGAGAAGAATGTCTTTTGAAGCGAAAGATTATCCTATTAGTGACATTTTAAATAAAGTTGTTTTTGATATTCCTCGAAATCAGCGCAGATATGTTTGGAAAAAATCCAGTTGGCAAGATCTTTTTGAAGATGTATTGTTTTCAATAACAGAAGAGAAGCCTCATTTTATTGGAAGTATCGTTTTGAAAAAGGGTTCCAAAAAAGATGGACTATCTTATTATACAATTATTGACGGTCAGCAAAGAATAACAACTATTACGTTGTTTCTGGTTGCAATTATGAAACACTTTCATGAAAATGATATGATGGATGATTTTTGGGGAACAGTTTCGTATCTTCAGTCAAAGGATAATCGAAATCAAGATATGGTTATTCTTAATTCAGAATTTCATACGTCAATTAGTCATATCATTGCTGGTATGATTAATATCAAAGATCCTAAAATGTCAATTAATGCTTTTGTTGATACACATATTCTGTCTAAATCAAGAGATAAGAATATTGGTGATGCTATAAAATTTTTCTACTTTTCTATTAAGGAAGATTTGCAACGGTGTACAAAGGGAACATAATAAAAAACTTAATAATGGACTGCCAATCTTACACAAAGTACCGCCCAAACGAGACTACGGGCGGTATTTTTGTATCATGGCGGAGAAAGGAGGAACTTCCCACGGGGGCTTGACTGAAAAGTTGAGCCCCTTTTTTCATGCCAAAAAACAGGAGGTAAATGCTTATGGCAGATGATAAAACCACAAAAACGCCGGAACAGCCGGTAACGGATACCGGACCGGGCAAAGAAACACCGCCTACTCCCCCAAAAGAGCCGGAGAAGGTTTCCGTTTCCCCGGAGCCGGAAAAAAAGACGGAACCAGAGGTAAAGAACCCACAGGTTTCTGTCTATAACTTCGCTGAAATTATGAAGGAAAAGAAAGCCGAGGAACGGGCGGCAGCTCCCGGCGTGGAAAAGCCTGACCCGGCAAAAACGGAAAAACCGGAAAAGCAGCCGGAGGCTCCGAAGAAAGCGGAGGAAAAACCCAAAGAGCCGGAACAGCCAAAGCGCCGGGGCCGTCCCCCGAAAGCAGATAAGGACAAGGCCGCAGCCCCGAAGCCCAAAGCCCCCGCACAGAAACCGGAAAAGGCGGTCAAAAAGGAACCGGAGAAAAAAGCAGCTCCAACGGTACAGGCCGCTTCCGCTCCGAAGGGACCCGAGAAGCCGAAGGATGCACCACGCCGGGGCAAGGAGCAGATCGTCTATATCAAGCTGAACGAGCTCCACGCCTTCAAGAACCATCCCTTTGAGGTTCGGGATGATGAAGAAATGCGGGCTATGGTGTCCAGCGTCAAGGACAAGGGCGTGACCCAGCCCGCTATCGTCCGTCCCCGTGAGGATGGCGGCTATGAGATCGTGTCCGGCCACCGCCGCCAGAAAGCCAGTGAGCTTGCCGGATATGCGGATATGCCCTGTATCGTCCGAAACCTGACGGACGATGAAGCCATCACGCAGATGGTCGAGGACAATCTGAACCAGCGTGAAGAAATCCTCCCCAGTGAGCGGGCCAAAGCCTTGAAAATGCAGCTTGAGGCTATCAAGCACCAGGGCTCCCGCACTTCGGGCCAGATTGACCCGAAGGACGCAGGAAAACGCTCCAACGAAATTGTAGCCGAGCGCAATAAGATGGCGGTCAAGCAGGTGCAGCGGTATATCCGGCTCAATGAGCTGGTTCCCGACCTGATGAAGCTGATGGATGAAAAAAAGCTGGGCTTTACTACGGCGGTGGAGCTTTCCTATATCGGCAAGAAGAACCAGAACTATATCGCCGTCGCCATTGACAGCCAGCAGTCCTCGCCTTCACAGGCGCAGGCAAAGCGTATGCGTGAGCTGGACGAAAAGAAGCTGCTCAACGGGGATGTGATCGACGGCATTATGATGGAGGACAAAAAGGAGGTAGACAAAGTGATTTTGACAGGTGCGGAACTGAGCAAGTATTTCGGCAAGGAAACTACGCCGAGGGAAATGAAGGACCAGATCATCAAGCTGCTGGACGACTGGAAGGGTCAGCAGAAGGAACACGAAAAGCCGGAGAAGAAAACCGAACAGGAAAAGTAAGCCCAAACTTCGGGTCAGCATGGCCCGAGGATTGCGGGGCTCTGCCCCGCGCCCCGAAGCTCTGGAGATATAAATTATTCCCCGTCGCCAGTTATTCCGTAGCATAGCCGGGAAAATCAGTCAAGGGCAGCGCCGCCGCAGGCGGTGCCAGAGGCACCCTTGACGGATTTCTCCCGGTTATGCTTTTTCCCGGTCAAGCGACGGGGATATAAATTCTCCAGAGCCGTTCCCCTTCCCGGGGGAAGGGGCGGAGGGGTTGGGCGAACTCTTGCTTTTCCCTAAACCAAAACAGAAATGGAGGCTCAACCAATGAAACGACCTTTAGCATACCTGACCGCCGCATGGAGCGGCGAGCCGGATGTTGATATGGAGCTGGCGGCCCACTACTGCCGTCTTGCTTATGAGGCGGGCTTTTCCCCGATCTGCCCGCTCTTGTATCTGCCGCTGTTTTTGAATGACAGCGTTCCCGAGGAACACAAGGCCGGGATTGATATGCGCCGGGATATGCTGCGGCGCTCCCACACCCTGATCGTCTGCGGCAGCGCTGTGGATGAGGATGTAAAAAACGATATTGCGGTTGCCGGGCGGCTGGGCATTGCGGCGACCACACTGGAAGGGGTGCTTGCCGTGAAGGGACACGGCACCCCGGGCCATGCCGGACATTAAGCTGGGAAGCCTTTTTGACGGGATCGGCGTGTTCCCTCTGGCTGCTTCCCGGTGCGGTATCCGTCCGGTATGGGCCAGTGAGATTGAAAAAGCGCCCATCTCCATAACCAAAAGGCACTTTCCCGACATGGTGCATTTGGGGGATATTACGAAGGTGGACGGCGGGAAAATCCCACCTGTCCATGTGATAACCTTCGGCTCTCCCTGTCAGAACCTTTCTCTGATCGGCAACCGCTCCGGCCTTGCCGGGGCAAAATCAAGCCTGTTCTATCAGGCGTTTCGTATCATACAGGAAATGAGGGATGCTACTGATAACCTATATCCAGCTATCGCTGTTTGGGAAAACGTCATGGGAGCGTTTTCTACAAATGACCGGATGGACTTTAGAGCCGTCCTATCCGCCTTCTCGGACACCGAAGTTCCAATGCCTCCTTCGGGAAGATGGGGAAACGCCGGAATGGTGCGAGGGGGAACGCCTGATGTGTGCTGGCGGCTCATGGACGCCCAGTATTGGGCAGGCTCCCGAAGGCTGGCACGAAGGCAGCGGATTTTCGTCGTGGCGGATTTTGGAGGCAGACGTGCCGCAGACATACTATTTAAGCCCCGTCCAATGCTCCCACTTCCTCCGCCTTGCGGAGAGGGCGGGCGGGCCGCCGCCGAAGGAGATCGAACAGCTTCTTTTGAAACAGGGCGGCAGATACCAGTCATCCACCCCTTTCAGTGCTTCCGTATGCGGGGAGCGGCAAAAAGGCAGGAAGAAACGGCCTTCCGAAACAGCTTCGGATTACCAACTGACCCTTTTCCCACTCTTTTAGCCAGTGATGTAACGCCCTTTGCCTTCTGGTATGAGGGCGACCCGGAGGGCGGCTGTATCCGTTTTCTGACGGAAACGGAAAGCGAACGGCTGATGGGGCTGCCGGAGGGCTGGACAAAGTACGGGGCGGACGGTGTGGAGATCCGGCCTCTGCAACGTTACAAGGCGCTGGGAAATGCGATTGCCCTCCCTTGTGCCGATTACATTATGGCCGGGATCTATGAGGTACTGGCTGACCAGGCCGGAAAGGAGGAATAAGCCCATGTTTGAAGCCTATATAACCAATACAGCCCTGTACCCCTTAATGGGGATCGAGGTAGGGACAACGGTACATTTCCCCATGACGACACAGGAGTTGCAGGCCGCCCTTGCCAAAATCGGGATAGACGGGAAACGGTACAGCGAAGTGTTCTTTACCAGCTTTGACAGTGATGTGCTGGGGCTCTACGATCATCTCTACGAATGTGAGAACATCGACGAGCTGAACGAGCTGGGCCACGCCCTGCTGGAAGTACGGGATAAGGGCGGACTGGAAACCTTTGAAGCCGCTCTTGTCTTGGGAAACCACACAAGGAGCGTGAAGGATTTGATAAACCTGACGCAGAACCTTGACCTTTACCGCTTTTACCCGGATATTTCCGATGATGAAGGGCTGGGCCGTCTTTACGCCGACGAGCTTGGGACCATCGACATACCGGAGCACATTCAGAACTACTTCGATTATGAGGCATACGGGCGGGATGTGCGTATCAACGAGGGCGGCGTATTCGCTCCCGGTGGGTATGTGTCGGCAGTCCCGGAGGGCTTCAAGGAGTATTACCACGGGCCGCAGGACATTCCGCCGGAACACCGGATATTTGCCTATCCTGAAAAGGCCGAGCCTGTCCACTCCATTCTCGCTGCACTCAAACGGTTTCAAGAAGCCCCACCCGCTCCGAAAAAGGACAAGGCGGGGCCTTCCCATGAAGAACGGTAGGACTTCGGGCCAGCATGGCCCGAAGCATAAAGGAGGTGCATACCATCAACTATTACCCTATCAATGAAGGAGCCGCCCGCCGGGCAAAAGAAATGAACAGCTTTTCCGACTACAAGGAAGGGAGCGCAACGGCGGAATACCGGGCAATGGTGGACAAGGCCGCCGCCATAGCGGAAAAGCAGAAATCCCGGGTGGACCCCATGTACCATGAGAAGATCGACCATCTGTTAGACACCTACGCCCGCAAGCTGGCCGAAAACATGAACCAGGGCTTTGCCATTGACGCGAGGGTTCCCTCTGTGATGATCGCCGGACCTGCCAACTTCCCGGTAGGAAAAAAGGAAAAACAGAACCGGGCCCGAGACAGCAACATGGAGGAATGGCGGTATATTCAAGGGCTGCTGGATAAGATACGCAGCACCGGCATGGGCGGGATCAGCGCCGATGACCCGGCAGCGATTGAAAAGCTCCAGAAGAAGCTGGACGGGCTGGAACGCTCCCAGCTCATTATGAAGGAGGTCAACGCCTATTACCGCAAGCATGGCAAACTGGACGGCTGTGCGCTGCTGTCGCCGGACCAGATCGAAAAGCTGAAAGCAAGCATGGCGTCAAGCTGGCGGAGCGACCCGAGGCCCTTTGAAAGCTACCAGCTTACCAACAACAATGCGGAGATCCGCCGGGTAAAGGCCCGTATCGAACAGCTTTCCAAACAGGCACAGCAGGAATTTTCCGGCTGGGAGTTCGATGGGGGCCGTGTGGAAATGAACCGGGAGGACAACCGCTTGCAGGTGTTCTTTGACGGAAAGCCTGACGCGGACACCCGGGCCGAGCTGAAAAGCAGCGGCTTTCGCTGGGCTCCCAGCGTAGGTGCATGGCAGAGGCAGCTCACGGACAACGCCATCCGGGCGGCTGACCGTTTGGAATGTATCAAGCCGCTGTCCGGCGAAAAGCCCTCCCAGCTTCAAAAGAAGCCCTCTATCTTGCAGACCATGCGGGAACAGGGCGAAAAAGTCCAGACGGAGCCGGAAAAGAAAGCTCCGTCCGGCAGGGATGCCGAGCGGTAAGCCTCGGGCCACATTGGCCCGAGGCTTTCTGTTCCCCGAGATTGTACGGGGGCCTCCCGGATAGCGGGAACCCCGACGGAAAGGAGGTTTTATGCAGGAAGAAGTAAACCAAAAAACGGTTGCCCTTTCGATCAGGACAACGAAGCTCACGGGAAAAGTGCTGGCTGCCGCTCTTGGGAAGGTGGTGCGGACGCTGCAAAAGCACCACCGGAAGGCGCTGACCCCACAGGGACGCCAGAGTGTGAAAAAGCTGATGAACCACTATGGCGGCAAAAGCGCCATGCCCTATGTGGGAGCCCCGAAGGATTTTGACCGGATCGCGAAGGAGTTCCATGTGGACTACGCTTTCCATAAAGTGAGCCCCGGCCATTACCTGCTGTTTTTCAAAGCCAATCAGGCGGACGCTATCACGGCGGCCTTCCAGAAGTACAGCGCAAAGGTGCTGAACAAAGAGCAGGACAAGGCTTCCATCCTCGGCCAGCTTCGGAAATTCACGGAGCAGATCAGGACGCAGGCAAAGGAAAAGCAGCGGACCAGAGAGGCGGTGAAGGACGGACGTTGAGTGACAAGATTAGAAAATATGTGCTCCCAAACCTACCGTACCTCTTTGTGTTCTGGTTCTTCTCCAAAATCGGGACGGCCTACCGGATCGCCCCCGGCACAGACTTCGGGACAAAGCTCATGGGGATGCTCGATACCTTCCCCAAAGCATTTGAAACCTACTGGCCGGGGCTGGGAGGTATTGACCTGCTGGTGGGCCTTGCCGGTGCGGCTGGGGTGTATCTGCTGATACAGTCAAAGATCAGGCAGGCGAAAAAATTCCGGCGGGATGCGGAGTACGGCACCGCCCGCTTTGGAACAAAGGAGGATATAAAGCCGTTTGTAGACCCTAAATTTCAGAACAATGTCATTCTGACCGGGACGGAGTTCCTTACCATGAACACCCGTCCGAAGATACCCGCCAATGCCCGGAACCTAAACGCCTGTGTCATCGGCTCGTCCGGCTCGGGAAAGACAAGGTTCTGGCTGACCCCGCAGCTCCTTCAAGCCCATTCCTCGTATGTGGTGGTAGACCCGAAGGGCGGCACCCTCGACCAGTGCGGGCGGTTTCTGCAACGGGAGAAATACAGGGTGCGGGTGTTCAACAGTATCGACTTTTCAAAATCCATGCACTACAATCCGCTGGCCTATATCAAGACGGAAAGCGATGTTTTGAAATTCGTTACCGCCCTGATTGCCAATACCAAAGGCGATGGCAAGGAGGGCGACGAGTTCTGGACAAAAGCCGAAACCCTTTTGTACTGCGCCCTTGTGGCCTATATCGTCTTTGAGGGGCCGGAGGAAGAACGCAACATGAATACGCTGGTGGAAATGATAAACAGCATGGAAGTCCGGGAAGATGACGAAACCTTCAAAAATGCGGTTGACTATATGTTCGATGGGCTGGAACGCCGCAGTCCCCAGCACTTCGCTGTGAGACAGTATAAGAAATACAAGCTGGCCAGCGGCAAGACAGCTAAAAGCATACTGATTAGCTGCGGAGCCAGACTTGCCCCCTTTGACATTCCCCAGCTTCGGGAGATCATGTCCTATGACGAACTGGAGCTTGATAAGCTGGGGGATGAAAAATCAGCGCTGTTCTTCCTTATCAGCGACACGGACACCACCTACAACTTTTTGGTTGCCCTCGCTTTTTCGCAGATGTTCAACCTTCTGTGTGAACGGGCTGACAACACCTATGGCGGGCGTCTGCCCTACCATGTGCGGGTGCTGTGGGACGAGGCTGCCAACACCGGGCAGGTGCCGGGGCTGGAAAAGATCGTGGCAGTCATCCGCTCACGGGAAATCAGCCTAACGCTCTTTTATCAGGCTATGAGCCAGTGCAAGGCATTGTACAAAGACCATTCCGAAACCATTATGGGAAACATGGACAGTATCGTATTCCTCGGAGGCCGGGAGGCTTCCACCCTAAAGGATATTTCGGAAAACTGGCTGGGCAAGGCCACCATCTCTATGCAGACCGAGGGCCGAAGCCGTGGACAGTCTGAAAGTTACAGCCAGAATATGCAGCGGCTTGGCCGGGAACTGATGACCACCAGCGAGATCACCACCATGCCCGGGGATAAATGTATCTTGCAGCTTCGGGGGCTCCCGCCCTTCCTGTCCCCGAAGTATGACTTGAAAAAGCACCCGAATTACAAGTACACAGCCGAATTTGATAAAAAGAAAAACGCCTTCCGCTTGGAAAGCCTGTTCCGCCACCGGCCATTGAGACTAAAGCCGGAGGACGAATACACGGTGTACGAAGTGGACGGCTCCGACACGGACGAAGAAGCTGACCTGTTGAATTTCGATGATCTGGACAGCGACGAGTTTGTGTAACTTCGGGCCATGATGACCCGAAGCGCCGCCGATGTGGGCGGCTTTTTTTGTACCCAAAACCATCAAACAAACAAAATGGAGGAACGTATATGGAATTTTTCAATCAGGCAATCGACATTCTTAAAATTCTGGTCATGGCTCTTGGCGCTGGTCTGGCGGTGTGGGGCGTCATCAACCTTCTGGAAGGTTACGGGTCGGACAACCCTGCGGCAAAAAGCCAGGGCATTAAGCAGCTCATGGCGGGCGGCGGTGTCGTTCTGATCGGCCTTCAGCTTATCCCTCTGCTGTCCGGTCTGTTCAGCTAAGTGTCACCCGTTGTCCCTTTTTCCAGAAAAGGAGCTGATGTATGGACTTTATCATCGACGCAATCGTTGAATGGCTGAAAGGTCTGCTCGTCGATGGTATCATGGGAAATCTGGACGGCCTTTTCGATAACGTCAATCAGAGCGTTGGCGAGATCGCCACACAGGTAGGCACGACCCCGGCGGACTGGAACGCCGGGGTCTTTTCCATGATACGACAGATCTCCGAAACTGCCATTCTGCCAATCGCCGGGGTCATCCTCACTTTTGTTATGACCTATGAACTGATACAGATGCTCATAGAACGCAACAACCTCCATGAAGTTGACACATGGATGTTTTTTAAGTGGGTGTTCAAAACCTTTGTGGCTGTGATGATCCTGACGAATACCTTCAATATCGTGCTGGCGGTCTTTGATGTGAGCCAGTATGTGATCCAGCAGTCAGCGGGCATTATCCAGAACGGGACAGAAATCACGCCGGATGTGCTGGACAGTCTGCGGACAGAGCTTGAGGCGATGGAGTTAGGCCCTCTGTTCGGACTCTGGCTCCAGTCCTTCCTGATCCAGCTTACCATGATTGCCTTAAACATCGTGATTTTCGTCATCGTATATGGCCGTATGATTGAAATTTATTTACTCACAAGTTTAGCGCCTATCCCGTTTGCCACAGTCCCCAACAGGGAAACCGGACACATGGGGCAGAACTATTTCCGCTCCCTCTTTGCGGTGGGCTTTCAAGGTCTATTGATCTTAGTCTGTGTTGCCATCTATGCGGTGCTGATCCAGAGTATCGCCGCCGACGGCGACCCCATCGGGGCGATCTGGGGATGCGTGGGATATACGGTGTTGCTGTGTTTTACCCTGTTCAAAACGGGCAGCCTTGCAAAATCCATCTTCGGCTGCCATTAAGAGACTTCGGGCCATGCTGACCCGAAGCGGAAAGGAGGCGGTATGCCCCGGCGTTACAAACAGGGTGCGGACGGACAGCCGCACCCGGCTTTCTACGGAAAGCTCCCCGAAGAATTTTCTAAAGCAGACACCATGCGCTTTATGGTGGAAACCGATCTGAAACTGTCCGGGTGCGTATCGGCGGACACGCTGGCGGCACTCCGGGCGGAAGGCTATGACTACAAGGACGGGAACCTTGTTCCCGCCGGAAAGGAGGAAACCATGCAGGAAAAGGTTGCAAACACCACCCCGGCCGCACCGTTGAAGCTGGATGTAAGCGTGCGGGTCATCGAACCTGTGAAAAACCTCATGGGCTTTGCCAGCGTGAAATTCAATGACTACTTTGTGGTGGAAAATCTGAAAATCGTACAGGGCAGCAAGGGGCTCTTTCTTGGGATGCCCAGCCAGCCAGACGGCAAAGGCGGCTACCGGGATATGGCCTACCCTGTCACAAAGGAGTTCCGGGAACAGCTCAATACCGCTGTTCTGCAAGCCTATGAGGCAAAGCTGGAACAGATGGCGGAGCGCGGCTCTGTGGGGCGTGCGTCCATCAGCGACCAGCTCAAAGCCGGGAAAGCGGCTGCCGAACAGGCAAAGGCAGAACGGCCTCCGAAGGAAAAGCCCAGCCGCAGCGCAGAGCGTTGACCTCGGGCCATGCTGGCCCGAAGCAGAAAGGAGGCGGGAACCATGCCACGCAAACGGACGGGCTATGACGCGGCCTGCTATTACGACGGAAAACTACTGGGCCGCTGTACCAAAGCGGACAGCGACGCCTATACCCTGTTGATGAACGCCTGCGGCGGGGAGGCCGCCCGGGTCCTGCGGGAATATGCCTATTTTTCCCCGGAACTGAAAGCCATCTTAGAAAAGGCGGCGCTCATGCAGGCGGACCGGAGCCGGACGGGCGGAATGTTCCATGCGCCGAAAAGTTCCCCGTGGGGCGAGGTGCAGAGCTGTGAAACCCTCTGTCCGGGGGTGTTTCTGGTATCTACCGCCAGCCACGGCGGAACGATGGTGGCAAATGAGGTAGCCGCCGTCCTCTCCCCAGCGGCGAAAAAGTGCGGCTTCAAGGATAAGGGCTATATCTGCTATGAGGAGGACGCACAGGAAAGTGTGGTGCTCCGGGAGCTGCTGGACAAAAAACTGTGGAACATCCCTGACCGCATTAAGGACAAAGGACAGTTTGAAGAAAAGCTCAATCAGTCCATCCGGCAGTATAACCCCGAATACTGGCGGGCAAGGCAGAGCGGACGAGAAGCCGTCGAAGCTGCCCGCAGCACAGCCCCGGCCAAAGAAGCCGCAAGATAACCTCGGGCCATGCTGGCCCGAAGCAGTAAAGGAGGTGTACCAAAATGGCCTATGTGCCAGTACCAAAAGACCTTTCCAAAATCAAGACAAAGCTGGCCTTCAACCTAACGAAGCGCCAGCTTGTTTGTTTTTCCAGCGCGGCGGCGGTGGGCCTCCCGGCTTACCTGTTTTCCCGTGGCAGTATCGGGAACAGTGCCGCCATGTTCCTGATGATCGGCCTCATGCTCCCGTTCTTCTTTCTGGCTATGTATGAACGAGACGGTCTGCCGCTGGAAAAAGTGCTGAAAAACATCATCCGCACCCGGTTCCTCTATCCCCGTGTGCGGCCTTACAAAACCGAAAACTTCTATGCGCTGCTTAGCGCCAGAAAGGAGGCGCAGCCGATTGCGAAACAGCAGAAGGGCCGGAAAGCCCGCAGGCAAAAAGCCTGAAAAGCAGAGCCTTCTCGGCCTGTTCACAAAGGGAAAGAACATTCCCACCACCGCCCAGCAGACCCTCCCTTACCGGGAAATGTACCGGGACGGGGTGTGCCGGGTAGCGGACCGCTATTACACCAAAACCATTGAATACGAGGACATCAACTACCAGCTCGCACAGTCCGAAGATCAGGCGGCCATCTTTGACGGGTGGAGCGCCTGCCTCAACTACTTTGATAGCAGCCTTCCGTTCCAGCTTTCTTTCCTCAACCACCGGAGCCGCCCGGGCAGCCGGTACAGCGTGAACATCCCCATGCAGGACGATGATTACAACAGCGTCCGGTGTGAGTATGTGGAAATGCTGGAAAACCAGATCGCCAAAAGCAACAACGGCATTGTCCGCACAAAGCTCCTGACCTTCGGCGTGAATGTGGACGACCTTTCCACCGCCAGGGCAAGGCTGGAACGTGTAGAGGCGGACATTTGCGGGAACTTCAAAAAGCTGGGCGTCAAGTGCCGCTCCCTTTCGGGGCTGGAACGGCTGGAGCTTCTTCACGGGCAGCTCCACCCCGGCAGCGGCTCCCCCTTCCGGTTTTCATGGGATATGATCCCCAAAACCGGGCTTTCCACCAAAGACTTTATCGCCCCGGACAGTTTCGATTTCCGTTTCAGCCGACTGTTCCGGGTGGGGACGATCTGGGGCGCTGCCTCCTACTTGCAGATTTTGGCCTCGGAGCTCTCGGACAAGCTGCTGGCGGAGCTTTTGGAAATGGATGCGGAAATGACCATCACCCTCCATATCCAGACCGTCGATCAGGCCGCTGCCGTAAAATCCATCAAGGCCAAAGTCTCCGACATTGACAAGATGAAGGTGGAGGAACAAAAGAAGGCAGCCCGGTCAGGGTACGACATGGACATACTTCCGCCCGACCTTGTAACGTACAGCAACGACGCAAAGACCCTTCTGGAAGATTTACAGAGCCGGAATGAAAGAATGTTCCTACTGACCTTCCTTGTGGTAAACATGGCCCCGACCCGCCGGGAGCTGGACAATGACCTGTTCACGGTGTCGGGTATCGTCCAGAAATACAACTGCACCTTGAAGCGGCTGGACTTCCAGCAGGAGGATGGTTTTCTTTCCAGCCTTCCGCTTGGCCATAACGGCATTGAGATCAAGCGCGGCATGACGACCAGCTCCACGGCCATTTTCGTTCCCTTTATGACGCAGGAGCTCCGCATGGATGGCGAAGCCGTCTATTACGGGCTCAACGCACTTTCCCATAACGTCATCATGGCAAACCGGAAAAAGCTCAAAAACCCCAACGGCCTGTTCCTCGGCGTGCCGGGCTCCGGCAAATCCTTTGCCGCAAAGCGGGAGCTTGTGAACGTGTTCCTTGCCACCCGTGACCGGATCATTGTGGTGGACCCGATGGGCGAATACTCGCCCCTTATCAAGCGGCTGGGCGGACAGGTCATCGAGATCGCCCCGGACAGCCCCCACCACATCAATCCGATGGACATTGACCTGAGCTTTGACGAGGAAAACCCGATGGCGCTGAAAGCCGACTTTATCCTGTCGCTGATGGAGCTGATCGTTGGCGGCAAGGATGGCTTGCAGCCGGTGGAGCGGACCGTCATTGACCGCTGTGTACGCCAGATGTACCGGGAACATTTGCAGGACCCGGAAACAAGCAAAATGCCGACCCTCCAAACCCTGTATGACCTGCTCTGTTCCCAGCCGGAGGGCGAGGCGGTACGGCTGGCAACTGCCCTTGAAATCTATGTGTCGGGTTCCCTTAACGTGTTCAACCATGAAACCAATGTGGACTTAAACCGCCGTCTGGTATGCCTTGACTTAAAAAAGCTGGGGGCCGGGCTTCGGACGATTGCCATGCTCATTATGCAGGACTTGGTAAACTCGCAGGTGTCCATGAATTTCCTCCGCGGTATCGCCACATGGTGTTACTTCGACGAATTTCATGTGCTGCTCCGTGACCGTCTGACGGCAAGCTATTGTGTGGCAATCTGGAAAATGCTGCGAAAAAAAGGGTGCGTTCCGAGTGCTTTAACGCAGAACGTAAAGGATTTTCTGGCAAGCCCGGAGATTGAGAACATCTTTGAAAACTCAGACTTCCTTGTGCTGCTCTCGCAGGCACAGGGGGACCGGCAGATTTTAGCCAAACAGCTTGGGATCAGCCCCCACCAGCTTTCCTATGTGACCCATACCAATTCCGGCGAAGGGCTGCTGTTCTTCGGGAATACCACCATCCCGTTTGTTGACCGCTTCCCGCAGAATACCGAGCTGTACGCCATTATGACCACCCGCCCGGAGGACAAAAAACAGGAAATGAACCGGGCATAACGCACTTCGGGCCATGATGGCCCGAGGTTTGGAAAGGAGGGATACATCATCGGAAAGAAACCGGATAAACGGAATTTTCAAAGGCCGGGGCCAACGGAGGATACCGGGAGCAATCGCCCCGGACCGGCTGAACGGGAAGGACCTTCCCCCGCACCGTCCCGATGCCTGCGGTTTGAGGACGAGGATACCGGGCAGGACAGTCCTTCGGACCACGATGGCCCGAAGTCCAAAAGCGGCAAGTTTCAAGAGGACAGCCGGAAAAGCCGTCCCTCTGACCGCATGAGGCAGGAAGATGAAGCGGGCGGGCCGCAGGATACCGGCAAGGCACAGGAGCCGGAGGGCTCCGCCGAGAAGGCCGGGAGCAAAAAGGACAAGTACCAGAAAGCACAGGCAAAAGCGGAACACGCCGGGGGAAAGCTGGGAAAGGCCCGGGAGAAACTGGACAAGACCGAGGCAAAACGGGCAGCGAAGAAGCCGCCGGGGCTTGCAAAAAAGGCAGTCCGGGGAGTCCGTACAGAAGCATGGTTCTATGTCCACAACAAGATACACGAGGTCGAGCATGAAAATGTGGGTGTGGAAGGAGCCCATAAATCCGAGCTGGCCGCAGAGGCCGGAACCCGGAAACTGACCCGCTATGCCAAACGCCGCTGGCAGGAACACCCGGCCCGGAAGGTGGCAAAGTGGGAACGGAAGGACATAAAAGCCCGGGCCAATGTGGATTTTCAGAAGATGGCCTCCGAGCACCCGGAGCTTACCAGCAATCCGCTTTCCCGTGTGCAGCAGAAATGGAAACTGAAACGCCGGTATTCCAAAGAGGCAAAGGCGGCTGCAAAACAGGGTGCAAAGGCCGCAAAGAAAACCGCTGCCGCTTCGGGAACTGCGACCCGTCGGGCGGCGCAGTTTGTGACCCGTCATCCCGTGGCGGTGCTGGTCCTGCTCCTGCTGTTGCTGCTCTGTTTTCTTGTGTCGGCGGTAAGCTCCATCTTCCCCACGCTTGGCAGCGGCCTTGCCAATGCGTTATCCGGCACCTCCTACGCCTCGGAGGATACGGACCTGCTGGGGGTGGACGAGGACTACACAGCGCTGGAAAACGAGCTGGCGCAGACGGTAGCGAACATCGAAAGCACCCATCCCGGCTATGACGAGTACCGCTATTCCGTGGACGAGATCGGCCATAACCCCTATGAGCTGGCGTCCTATCTCTCGGCAAAGTACCATGTGTATTTCCGTGAACAGGTGCAGGACGAGCTGCGGGAGATTTTCGAGGCACAGTATGAACTGACCTTGACGGAGGAAGTCGAGATACGCTACCGCACCGAAACCAGCACCGACCCGGAGACCGGGGAAACCACCACCGAGGAAGTCCCCTATGAGTATTACATTCTCAATGTGACCCTCACAAACAAGACGCTGCCCGCCGTGATCCTGCCGAGGCTTAACGAACAGCAGCGGGAAATCTACACCGTTATGCAGCAGCTCAAAGGCAACAAACCCTATCTGTGGGAAGGGATTTACAACGGCGGCGAAGATACCGGCCCCAGCTATGAGATACCCGGCGAGGCGCTGGATGACCCGGCTTTTGCGGCGCTCATGAAAGAAGCCACAAAGTACATCGGCTGGCCCTATGTGTGGGGCGGCTCCAGCCCGTCCACCTCCTTTGACTGTTCGGGCTTTGTCTGCTGGGTGTACACGGCCAGCGGCGTCCACAACCTGCCCCGTACCACGGCGCAGGGCATTTATAACCAGTGCGCTATCATTTCCCCCTCCGAGGCAAAGCCCGGCGACATTATCTTTTTCACGGGAACCTATGACAGCCCCGGCCCTGTATCCCATGTGGGGATTTATGTGGGCGACGGGATGATGCTCCATTGTGGTTCGCCCATCCAATACGCAAACATCAATTCAAGCTACTGGCAGACACATTTCTATGCCTTCGGGCGTTTGTGAGCCAGAGGAAAGGAGTCCTTGCATGAACAAAATCGACAAGCTCGATAAGGAACTGGAAAAAGCCCGGGAGAAGGCCGCCGAATGGCATGCCAAAATCCGGGAGCTGGAAAAGCAGAAACAGGAGGAAGAAAACAGCCAGATCGTGCAGGCGGTGCGCTCCCTCAAACTGACGCCCGCCCAGCTGATGGCTTTTCTGAATGACCCCAAAAACAGCCTTACCGCTTCGGGCCATACTGACCCGAAGCCGGAGGCACCCGAAAAGGAGGACACGGCCCATGAAGAAAACTAAATTTCGCAGGCTGGCGGCGATGGCTGCCAGCCTTTTGTGTTGCCTGATCTTTACAGTCCCGGCTTATGCACAGAGCAGCGAGCCGCAGCCGGAGACAGTTCCCTCCCCGGCAGAAACCGAAGCAGAGCCGGAAACCCAGAACCCCTTTACCCCGGACGGGACGGGAACCGTGATGGACAACGCCACCGACGAGGATGGAAAGGAGTTCTACACCATCACCACAGCAGACGAGAGCGTGTTTTATCTGGTGATCGACAAACAGAAAACCAGCGAGAACGTCTATTTCCTCAATACCGTTACCACAGACGACCTTCTGCCTCTTGCTGAACAGGGTAAGGAACCGCCCAAAGAAGTGACCCCTGAGCCAGAGCCAAAGCCGACCGAACCGGTGGAGGAAGTACCGGAACCCGAGCCGGAGAAAAAGGACAGCCCCCTTCTCTCTCTGCTCCTGATCGGTGCGGTGGTGCTGGCCGGCGGTGGGATTGGTTACTATTTCAAGATTTACAAGCCGAAGCATGAGGCCCCGGATTTGGAAGATGATTACTGCGAATATGAGGACAGGGAGCTGGAGGAGATCGCAGAGGAACCCGAGGACGAAGATACCCCGCCGTGGGAGGAAGATACGGAGGAATGAGAATGAATTTTACAAGCAGCCCTTTTGAACGAATGATGAAGGAAGTACCGCACCCCGGCTGGGACAATGACGACCCTTGTAAGGGATGCCGTTACTACAAGGAGTGCAAAGGAAAGAAAAAACAGTGCCGGAAGAAGTTCCGGGCGCTGATCGTGGAGCCCCGCCCTTCGGGCCATCGTGGCCCGAAGTCTTAAATGGACGCCCGGGAGCTGACCCGTGACGAGAAGAAGAAAATCCGCACTCTGGTCACGGGGATGTGCGCCAACTATGACCGGGAAAGCGGCCTGTGCCTTCCTCTGGACTGTGCCTGCTATATGCTGCACAAGTGCTGGACAGGGGCGTACTGCCGTTATTTCCGTGAGGCTGTCCTGCCCCTTGACCCGGAGCTTCAAGCGGCGCTGACAACGGAAGGCATCTCCCCGGAGCTGCGGGCCTGTGCGGTCTGCGGAAAGGCATTTCTGCCCGAGGGGCGTCAAGCCTACTGTTCCGACGCCTGCAAAGCCGAAGGGAACCGCCGGAAAAGCCGGGAACGCATGAGGAAAATGCGGGAGAAAAGGCCGGGCGGCTGTTACGATTTGCCGCCTCCAAAGGCTTGACATTCCGGGCTTTTTGGAGGGTGTTTCCGGGGTGGGAATATCTTATTACATTCCTCCCCGGTCTGCCCTCTTATTTCGTAACATCCAGCACTTCGGGTCATGTTGGCCCGAGGCACAGAAAGGAGGGATCTCTTGGAGACAGTACAAGGATATGTGATTTTGAAAGCTGCCACCTTTGAAACCGGACACGGCTTTGCGCTGGGGCATAATCCGGGAGCGCCGAGCCCCTTTGTGACCTGGCAGTTTACCGAGGGGGAAAACGGCCATCGGGATTACTACTGGGGCCGCTATGGAACCAGTCAAGCGTGGGCGCAGAGGGACTTTGACCGCCGGGTGGACGACTATCAGCAGCTTTACCATACGGCGGTCAAGCATACCGAGCTGGAACCGGAGGGCGTTTACCGCTATTATTCCACCCAGCGGCCCGTGGACATAGGCACCTACCCGAAGCCGCCGGATAACCAGCCTCTTTCCATCGTCAACTACGACGATGACAGGCGGCGTCCTGTGGCTGATGGCAGGCTGATGGCATGGGGCGAACTGACCTACGCAAAGCCGCTGACCGAAAAGCAGATGGAGGATTATGAGCTGAAACCAGCACCGGGCAATCCTGACCGGGTGCGCCCATCCATTACTGCCCGGCTCAAAGAAGGAACCAGAGGGCAGGAACCCCCGAAGGAACCCGGCCAGAAGCGAAACCATAAAAACCATGAGGAACGATAAAGGAGGATCGCCATGCACGAAAAAGACAACTATCTGAAAACCGCCGAGCTCTCCACGGAGCAGAACTGCAACATGATCGACGGCGTACCCAACAACACGCCCATCCAACCCACGCCCCCGGAGCTGGACGCAAAACCGCTTGATAAGGTAAAAGAGCCCAAAGAGCGCCGGAAAGGCCGGGAGCTGGAACGCTGATGGAGAACCGCAAGCGGAATGTCCATCTGCACGTCATGGTAACGCCGGACGAGCTGGCAGCCATCCATGAACGGATGGCCGAGGCGGGCATTTCCAACGCCGGGGCTTATGTACGGAAAATGGCTCTGAATGGGTATATCCTGCACATCGACCTTGCACCCGTAAAAGAGTTGATCTCTCTGCAACGGCGCTGTTCCAACAATCTCAATCAGGTCGCCGTACACGCGCATACCTATGGCGTGTACCCGGAGGAAATCGACGGATTGAAGCGGGACTATGAAAAGCTGTGGGGCGAGGTGTCAAAGGTGTTGCGGGAGCTCTCCGATCTGGTGGCAAAGTAAGACGAGGGCGGCAGGTTCCGATGTTGGGACCTGCCGCCTTGTTCTTTTTACCATCTATATCTATGTTTCCGAAAATGTAATTCCCGAAGTCCAGCCTCTTTACAAATAGACGATAGAATTTTTAGTATTTCTTCTCGTGTAGAATTAAGCCATTCAGCAAGCTCACGATCATAGAAACAATAAGCGACATCTTCGCCTGTGCCATATGTCGAATAGGCTTTTTCCTTTTTGGCTATTTTCAATCGTCTGCGAATTGCTGTTAGCATATCAGTGATAGTATAGAGTTTTTCTCTCCATAAAGAGTTTTGGACAGAAGATTTTCCATCAGCCTGTTTTAATATGGAGCCATCACGAGTTCTTAGCACCCCTGTATTCAAGGCAATTAGCGTATCTTCAATCGCTTTATCAAAATCCTCCATTCGACCTTCTTGATAAATGTCATCTTGAAAGGCTGGACGATCAAAGCACTCCAAATAAAATTGGACAAGCTCTTTATCTTTTTCAAAGGCAGGTGTGGAAGAAGTAGTTTCGACTTCCAAAATTGCTGTCTGTTCTGCAAGCTGCTTCCAACTTTGTAGCAGTTCTTTAGGATAACGAGTAATATCCGTATCAATCAATTTAGAACAAGACTGGCATAACCAAATTCCATTTTCAAACGACTTTCTTTCTTCGGGTGTCATAGAAGCGTCATAGCGTGGACCGCCTTGAGCCGCTGCACAGATATGAGCTGCTACCCCTATATTTGTAATTTTTTCAGGATTGGTATTTGCCCCACAAGTCAACTTTCGGCAAGCAGGATTACTACATCTTCTACCAACCCGATTTGCCAGTAATTCCTTTGTTGCTGAAGTAAAGTCGTCTCTGCTGTTCCCCATGTTCATCACCTCGTCTAACCAAAATATTGATTTCATTATATCATAACTTTTTAGATAAAACCATCAAGCTTCGGGCCAGCATGACCCGAAGTTTTAGGACAGGATTTACTAATCTTTCGCAACATTTATGTCCCCGGGCAGGCATGATAAAATAGAGGTAGAAAGGATAGATAAAGGAGGTTTTGAAGATGAAGATACTGCTGAAAATATTGGTTGCTCCCTTTGCTTTGGCGTTGTCCCTTCTGGCGGCTCTGCTGGTGTTCCTGTTTGATATTTGTGCCGTCCTGCTGACGATTGCCTCTGTGATCCTGGCGGTGCTGGGTGTCGCTCTCTTTTTCACGCCGACGCCCATAGGCGGGATTGTATTTCTGTTTCTTGCCTTCCTTCTTTCGCCGTATGGACTGCAAGCGGCGGCGGGCTCCCTTCTTTGGGCGCTGGACGGAGGCAAATCCGCTCTGTACCGGTTTCTGGCAAGTTAAGCAGCCTCGGGCCATACTGGCCCGAAGTCGGGGCGGTCTGGATGGGCCGCCCCTTTCTCATGGAAAGGAGGAATGATTTTTGGCTACCACAACTTTGTTGCAGCGCCATGCGGGCGAAGGCGAAACGATTGCCGAGGCAATCCGGGATTGTCTGGACTATGGCAAGGACCCGGAGAAAACAGAAAGCGGAAAGTATATCTCCGCTTATGAATGTGATCCGGCCACCGTGGCGGACGAGTTCCTTTTGGCAAAGGCCAGCTATGCCGCTATGACGGGCCGGGAACAGAAGAAAGAAAATAATGTGCTGTGCTATCAGATACGACAATCCTTCTATCCGGGCGAGATCACCCCGAAGGAGGCGAACCGTATCGGCTATGAGCTGGCTATGCGCTGGACAAAGGGGCGGCACGCTTTTATCGTTACCACGCACACCGATAAGCAGCACATCCATTGTCACATTTATTACAACTCCACCACCCTTGACTGCACCCGGAAATTCCGAAATTTTTGGGGCTCCAGCTTCGCCCTTCGGCGGCTCTCTGACAGGCTGTGCCTTGAAAACGGGCTATCCATCGTGGAGAACCCGAAGCCCCGGAGCAAGGGCAAGTATCGGAACTATGGAGAGTGGCAGAAAGACCGGAAAGGGCCGCTTTCCTATCAGGACAGGCTGCGCCTTGCCATTGATACTGCGTTGGCGGAACGCCCCGCTGATTTGGACGAATTTCTCAATTTGATGAAGCGGGCCGGGTATGAGGTCAAGACGGTTCGGGGCGGCGGTATCAGCTTCCGGCTGACCGGGCAGGGACAGGAACGCTTCACCCGTCTGCGTGCCTCCACGCTGGGGGACGGCTACGACTTGCAAGATGTTCTGTCCGCCATTGAGGGCAAAGAAAAACGCCCCGGGCGCTCGGAGCGGAAAATCAGTCTGGCGGTGGATATTCAAGCAAAGCTGGCTGCCGGTAAGGGGCCGGGATATGAACGCTGGGCGAAGGTATTTAACATTAAGCAGATGGCCGCCGCTCTTGCTTATATACAGGACAATGGCCTGACCGATTATGAGCAGTTGGCACAGAAAGCCACCGAGGCAGCAGACCGTTTTCATACCATTTCCGAGCAGATCAAGCAGACGGAACAGGCCATGAAAACCAATGCCGGGCTAAAGGCCGCAACGGTTCAGTATGCCAAAACCCGTCCAGTCTTTGAGCAGTATAAGGCGACGAAGTACAGCCGGAAATTCCTTGCGGAGCATGAGGCCGACCTTGAACTGTACCGGGCTGCACAAGCGGAAATGCGCTCTCTGCTGGGCGGGGCGAAGCTCCCCAAAATGGATGTGCTGAAGGAAGAAGGCCGTAAGCTCACAGCAAAGAAAAAACAGCTCTATGGAGAATATCAAAAGGCACGACGGGATATGCAGGAGATCGTCACGATCAAAGCGAACATTGACACTCTGATGGGCTACACCGAACCGGGAAGAAAGCAGGAAAAGGAGCGTTAAGGTTATGAAAACAAGGAGCAAAGCGACGCTGACACTTCGGGCCATGTTGGCCCGAAGATACGGGTTTGGGGCGAGCCCCAACAAGCCGCCTTTGTGCCACTTGTGGCCACAGAGGCATTGCTTGCCACTTAGCGGCAGCCCCTAAAATGGCGCAAAAAAACAGAGGCCCTTATTCTGGAACCTCCGTTTCTCTGGCTTTCTTAATGCCCTCGGCTGTGGCTTCTATTACAACAAGCTCTTTTTCATTCATAGAATTTAGGAGCACATCAATGTGCTTTCTGCAAGAGCTTGACCTTGCCCCTCCGTCCGCATGAATAAACTGGTCAACTGAAACGTCAAACATGGTAATGAGTTTAACAAAAAGGTCGAAGCTGGGATACTGACCTTTGTTCTCAATATTCATAATGGTACGGGAGTCACGGTCTACTAATTCCGCAACATAGGCTTGTGTCCATCCCTTTTCTTCTCTGGCTCGTTTGAGAGCCGCCCCGAGGCCGTGAAAGTCAAACCTTCTTTCATCTTGGTTCATTCTCATATCACCCTATATCATTGTACATTTCGGGCTGGATTATGAGAATGTAATGAAACTTTATGTAAGGTAGTATTTCATTTCACTATTCACTTGTAAAATCTTGATGTAAAAGCCAACAGGCTATATAATTTATGAAGAAATAATTTTTTCAAAAATTCGTCCGCTGTAACATTTCACGGACATTTGCCTGTTATACTATCTGCAAAAAGCAAAGGAAGTGAGGATATGAAG
>OIAY01000019.1_pt1 | contig 96589 bp, 83 predicted proteins | sample 1580831 | NCBI WGS metagenome assembly OIAY01 (sample SAMEA3882522, study PRJEB24775) | human gut metagenome | biome: human-associated habitat; feature: intestine environment; material: feces | place: Netherlands | collected 2009/2010 | reverse complement strand
AGTAAACGGCGGCCGTAACTATAACGGTCCTAAGGTAGCGAAATTCCTTGTCGGGCAAGTTCCGACCCGCACGAAAGGCGTAACGATTTGGGCGCTGTCTCAGCTGTAGACTCGGTGAAGTCTTAGTACCTGTGAAGATGCAGGTTGCCCGCGACTAGACGGAAAGACCCCATGGAGCTTCACTGCAGGTTGACATTGGGCTTGGATGCATGATGTACAGGATAGGTGGGAGGCTGTGAGCCGTGCGCGCCAGCGTACGGGGAGCCGCTGTTGGGATACCACCCTTCATGCATCTAGGTCCTAACCGGAGGCAACGGGCCACGGGACAGTGTCAGTCGGGCAGTTTGACTGGGGCGGTCGCCTCCCAAAGAGTAACGGAGGCGCCCAAAGATACCCTCAGCATGGATGGAAACCATGCATAGAGTGCAAAGGCATAAGGGTGTCTGACTGCGAGACATACAGGTCGGGCAGGGACGAAAGTCGGGCTTAGTGATCCGGCGGATCCGAATGGAAGGGCCGTCGCTCAACGGATAAAAGCTACCCTGGGGATAACAGGCTGATCTCCCCCAAGAGTTCACATCGACGGGGAGGTTTGGCACCTCGATGTCGGCTCATCGCATCCTGGAGCTGAAGTCGGTTCCAAGGGTTGGGCTGTTCGCCCATTAAAGCGGTACGCGAGCTGGGTTCAGAACGTCGTGAGACAGTTCGGTCCCTATCTGTCGTGGGCGCAGGAGGTTTGAGGAGAGCTGCCCCTAGTACGAGAGGACCGGGGTGGACGGACCGATGGTGCACCAGTTGTCACGCCAGTGGCACAGCTGGGCAGCCAAGTCCGGACGGGATAAGCGCTGAAGGCATCTAAGCGTGAAGCCCCCTCCAAGATGAGACCTCCCATTGGCGACAAGTAAGGCCCCTCGAAGACGACGAGGTTGATAGGCCGCGAGTGCAAGCGCAGCGATGTGCTTAGCGGGGCGGTACTAATAGGCCGAGGACTTGGCCAAGATTGGAAAGAGTAAGGATTAGTAGAGATGACGTATCTGGTTTTGAGGGATCCCTCGAGGATCTGGCGGCGATAGCATGATGGACACACCCGTTCCCATCCCGAACACGGAAGTTAAGCATCATAACGGCGACGATAGTGTGAAGACGCGACAATAGCAAGCTGCCAGGTCCTTTTTTTTATGTTTTAATTTTCTATTATATTCAGTATAATGTAAGTGCAAGCTAAAGGAGATTCAACATGCGTATTGCGATATTTACAGACACTTATTATCCTGATATTAATGGCGTTGTTTCATCAATTGGTATACTCAGAAATGAATTAATGAAACATGGTCATCAAGTCTTGATTATAACTACAATTCCTCCTCTTGGTGTTCATATTGAAGATGATCCATTTATTATAAGAATGAATGGAATCTCTCTTAAAAGTATTTATGGATACCGTATGGCAGGCATTTATAATAATAAAATATTTAAAAAGATTAAAGAATTTAATCCTAATATCATTCATACGCAGACTGAATATGGCGTAGGCTTATTTGGACGATTATGTGGTTATAAGCTTAATATTCCTACAGTATATACATTCCATACAAATCTTTATGACTACACTTACTATGTCACTAAAGGAATCGAACCATTTGATTCAATCGCGAAAAAGATTGTCAAGAAGCTGATGAAGACATATACAACCCATACAACGTCTCTTATTGTCCCTAGTGCTAAAACTGCTTCTATGATGAAATCTATTGGAATAAAGAAAGAAATTAATATTGTACCTACGGGACTCGAATTAGAACGCTTTAAAATATATAATAAAGAACATACAAATCAAATCAAAGAAGAGTATGGTCTTACTAATCATTTTAATTTAATCTCTTTAGGTAGACTTGCTGAAGAAAAATCATTAGATTTCATCATTAACGCAATGCCTGAAATCATTCAAAGAAATCCAAATATACGATTGTTTATTATAGGTGATGGACCTGCAAAGAACACTTTGATGCAATTAACACATGATTTAAAAATGGATGATTATATTCGTTTTGCAGGATGTCAAAGTGCAGACGTTATTCCTGATTTCTATTATTCCGGTGATCTTTTTGTCTCAGCATCTCTAACTGAAACACAAGGTCTAACATTTATTGAAGCAATGGCCTCTTCTTTACCAGTTCTTGCAAGATATGATTCTAATTTAGATCCTGTTATTGTAGAGGGTGGTAATGGTCATTTCTTTTATACTCAAGAAGAATATATCAAAAAAGTAATAGAGTTATCTCATAAGGATCTTACACCTTATAAAGAGTATGCAGCAAAGCATGCCCAACAATTTGATTCTCATACATTCTATAAAGGAGTGATGCATGTGTATAACAGTTCTATTGATCATTTTGAAAACTGTTTTGTAGTCTCTTCAATAAAACCACATGAAAAGCTAGTCTCAGTAGAATTTGTAAGTGGTAAAAGAAAAATAGCTCTTGAATGTACTATAGAAGATGTAGAAACATTCCATCTCGCCATTCAAACTCGTGTCAATCAGGAAGTTATAGATATTCTTAAAGAGAAGCAGAATATCAGACATTTATATTTTAAAGCAGTAAAACTGCTTAGCTATCATGACTATTGTTTCCATGACTTAAAGAAACGCTTAGAAACTTATGGAGACTATAATGAAATTGAGATTATGAAATGTATGGCATTATTAACAGATCGTCATCTCATAGATGATCGTAAATATGTAAGAAGCTATATTGATGCAACTCTTAAGAAGGGTAAAGGCTTAAAAAGGGCACTTATTGATTTAAAGAATAAAGATATTCCAGAACATTTAATTGAAGAAGAAATCGAAAAATTTGACGAATCAGAAGAAAAAGAATATGCTTTTAATATTGTGGATCAGCTCTATTCAAACAATAGAAAGCTTTCTCCACAGGGATTAATTCAAAAAATCAAGAGAACCTTATATAATAAAGGATATAGCGAAAATACAATTCTTTCTGTTATGAATAGCTATGATTTTGAATTTTCTCATGAACGTACATTGTCTTTATTGAAACAGGAATGTGAAAAGACATATAAACGTTATCAAAATAAATATCATGGTCAGGAATTAAAGATGCGTATCAGCCGTTTTCTTAAGCAGAAGGGGTATGATTATGAAGATATCCTGATTGTGATGGATGAAATATGGAGTGAATTGAATGATTAAAATTAATGAAATGAATCCAGGAAAAGAAACAGTTGGTTTTGAAGCTATTATTATCTCAGTCACTGTAGGTAAAACAAATGGTGCCAACAAGTCTTCTTATTTAAATATTGTCTTACAGGATGCAACAGGCACTATTGATGCAAAGCTCTGGTCTGCCACAGATGAACAGATTCGTTTATTTGAAAGAGGGCAGGTTGTAAGAGGTAAAGGAGATATCATCAATTATAAGGGCACGAGACAGATGAAAATCGTTAAGCTTGAGCCTATTGAAATGAATGATGAACAGAAGGCTTTATTCTTACCACAGCCACCTATTGAAAAAGCAGTGATGCAGAAGGAATTAGATATGTATATGAAGAAGATCCACAACATTCGTCTTTATGCGATTGTTCATGGACTTATTGAAAAACATTATACAGCTTTTGTGAACTATCCTGCAGCCACTAAAAATCATCATGATTTTGCCTCAGGACTTCTTTATCATACTTTATGTATGTTGAAACTTGCAGATCAGCTTATTAACGTTTATAGCTATTTAGATGCAGATTTACTATATGCAGGTGTTATTCTACATGATATTGGTAAGGTTAAAGAATTTACTGGACCTATTGTTCCTGCTTATTCTATTGAAGGAAGCTTAGTAGGTCATATCTCTATTGGTCATGCAATGGTGAAGGACATGGCAGAAGAATTACATATCGAGGGAGAAGAAGTATTCTTACTAGAACATATGATTCTTTCTCATCATGGTAAACAGGAATATGGTTCTCCAGTTCTTCCACAGATTCCTGAAGCAGAAGCATTAACACTTATTGATAATGTAGATGCAAGAATGAATATGTTTGAAAAAGCCCTCAAGGATACTGAACCAGGATCATATTCTGCACGTATCTTTGGATTAGAAAATAGAAATGTATACAAATCACATCACTAATGTGTTATAAATTAGTGGCGAAAAACTCATAGGCTTGCCTATGGGATGAAAGCCACATAATTTTTACTTGAGTTAAGCATAAGGGTAAGTTTAATAAGAAAAAACGTTTTGGCAGGTCTATAAAGAATAGATGCGCTTCTGGGTTTCAGGCTGCTGTAGAAGAAAAATTCAAGACCACAGGTGGTACATATATAGAAGTACCTAATGATTATAGAGCATCACAATATGACCATATTGCAGATGATTACATAAAGAAGAAATGATCTGACAGGATGTATCATTTAGCAGATGGAACTCTAGTACAATGAGACTGGTATTCATCATTTCTGTTGTACTGCTATGATTACAGGACTAGGAATATAGATAGAGACAGATGTATTTCAGAATTTGAAAAGTGTTACAGTAAGGAAGAAGCCTTAATTAAAAGAATTAAGATTAATAGAATCAAAGTATTGAATAGTGGAATCAAAATAGTATAAAATAAACATAAGGGAGATTGATTATACTTCCATATCGTAAGATAGAAATTTACCGTTAATGTGGTCGTTGGACTGCTTGGTAATAGAAGTTCTTACTCAAATAGATTTATACTTGTATTCCAAAGTCTGAAAATGATGTACGATTACAAGCTAAACTTGATAGTAAGAACCCCACGGGCTTGCCCGTGGGAGTAGTCAGAATAAACAAAACAAACAGGAGGTTTTACATGTGTATGGATAAGGTTAAAGATTGGTTATTTGGTGAAGAAGAAGAAGGATATACAGAAGATTACAATACTGCACAAAACGGACAGGAACAAAATTCTAATATTTTTGAAAACAATAAGACTAAAAAGACAAGTGAGATGTTGAAGCCATTTGATGCTAACTCTAGTCTTGTATTATTTGAACCACGCGCTTATTCTGATTCTCAGGAAATTGGTGGTTATTTAAAGAAAAATAAGGCAGCTGTCGTTAACCTACATCGTTTACAGAAGGAACAGCAGAAACGTGTTGTTGATTTCTTAACTGGTGTTATTTTCGCAATTGATGGTGACATCCAGGTAATTGGTCCTAAGATTTTCTTATGTACACCTAAGAACATTGGTGTAACTGGTTCAATTACTCTTGATGATGACACACCTACAAGTACGGAGGAATAAGTATTAGCAACCGCTAATACTTTTTTTATGAATTATGTTAGAACATTTTAAAGGTGATGAAGAATTCGTCTCTAAAATACTAGATTATAAAGATCAGGCACTTTACTCACAGCGTATGATTCTTACACAATTTCTTGATCCACATCAGCAGTCCATTGTAGAAAGTGTTATTGGTCATGAACTCAAAGTAGAAGCAGATGGAGGCTTTGATGGGGCAGAAAATAAAAGAGTACTCATAGCACCTGATTTCTATGAATTTGAACCTGAAGATTTTAAAGTCACAGTATTTCAAGTAGATTACAATGATACATTTGGAAAACTTAAACATTCCGATGTCTTAGGGGCTTTAATGCATTTAGGTATTAAGCGTCAATGTATCGGTGATATCAATGAAGAGCCACTTTCCTTTGCCTGTATGACAGAAAATAGCGATTATATTCGTATGAATCTCACACGTATCAAACGTTCTTCTATTCATTTAGTAGAAAGTAAAGAACGTCTTTCTATTCAGCAGGATACCTATACTAAAACAGTAATCGTTTCTTCTTTACGTTTAGATAAGATGGTTGCGCAATTATTTGGTATCTCTCGCAATAAAGCAGTAGAAGCTATTCGTGGTCAGTATGTCAAGCTTAATTACAAAGTTATTGAAGATATTTCAAAAATATGCGATAATAACGCTATAATATCTTTACGTCATCATGGCCGAGTAAAGATATTCATAACAGATAGAAGAACAAAGCAGGATAATTATGTAATAGAAGGCCAATATTATCGATGAGGGGACACGGTTATGGGATACATGTTCAATAAGCAGCTTCGTGGATATAATACTGAAGAAGTCGATGATACGATTGAGACTTTAGAAAAGAAAATTCAGGAAACTACTTTACAAATCAGAAGACTTGAAAAAGAATTGGATAAAGTTAAAAAAGAAAATATCGCGATGGCTAATCGTCAATCTATTGAACGAAAGACCAATGAAGAGATTTCCCGTCTTGCTTTAAAGGAAGCCAGTGAACTCATTACAAAAGCCAAGCATAATGCGAATATGATTCTTAAAGAGTCTATGAATTATGTGAAGGGTTTAAGTGATGAAGTAGAAGGCTTTAAGGATGAAGCAAAAGATTTTAGGGCTGAAATTGTAAAAATCAGCACAGAATTGCTAGAAACTATTGACAAATCAGAAATTTTTAGTTTAATTAATGAAGAAGAAAAAAAAGCGAAGAAAGAGAGCGCTGATCAAGAGAACTTATAGAGAAACCGTGGGTGGTGGAAACGGTGAAGGTGTATTGGTCAGGAATCACTCTGGAGCTGCATCCTGAATAAAGTAGGGAAAGCCGTTGATTGCGTTAAGATCTTAAGTGCATATCGAATGATATGAACAAAGGTGGTACCGCGTGCAAACGTCCTTTATGAAGGACGTTTTTTTATTTGTGAAAGGGGATATATATGAATTACAAAAGCACACTCTTAATGCCAAAAACTGATTTTGAGATGCGTGGTAAGCTTCCTACTAAGGAACCTGCTTACGTAGAAAGATGGCAGAACGCTAACATGTATGAAAAGGTGATCAAGCAGAATGAAGGAAAAGAACATTTCATTTTCCATGATGGACCTCCATATGCAAATGGTAATATGCATGTTGGACATATGTTAAATAAGGTTATTAAAGACGTTATTTGTCGTTATAAGAATATGGAAGGTTTCTATACACCATATATTCCAGGATGGGATACTCATGGTTTACCTATCGAAAATGCAATTCAGAAGCAGGGTGTAGATAGAAAATCTATGTCTACTGCAAAGTTCAGAGAAAAATGTTATGCATATGCATTAAAGCAGGTTGAACGTCAGATGCAGCAGTGTATCCGTGTAGGTACATTTGCAGACTACAAACATCCATATTTAACTTTACATAAAGAATTTGAAGCAAGACAGATTGATGTATTTGCGAAAATGGCTGTAGATGGATTAATCTATAAAGGATTAAAGCCAGTATATTGGTCACCTTCATCTGAATCAGCATTAGCTGAAGCAGAAGTAGAATATCATGATGTAAAATCACCTACTATCTATGTACGTTTCAAGGTAAAAGATGGTAAAGGTATCTTAGAAGGTGATGATAACTACTTCGTAATCTGGACTACTACTCCTTGGACAATCCCAGGAAACCAGGCAATCTGTTTAAACCCACGTTTCACTTATGCATTAGTTAAATCTGAAAAAGGTAATCTTGTTGTCTTAGAAGAATTAGTTGATTCATTATGGGAAACATTTGGATTAAAAGAAAAAGAAATCTTAAAACGTTTCAAGGGTGAAGAATTAGAATACATCACATGTACTCATCCACTTTATCCAGAAAGAGAATCATTAGTTATCATGGGTGATCATGTAACAACTGATTCAGGTACTGGATGCGTTCATACAGCAAGTGGATTTGGTGTAGACGACTTTAACATCTGTCAGAAATATAAATTACCAGTTCTTGTAAACGTTGATGAACATGGCTGCATGATGGAATCATGTGGCGAATGGCTTGCAGGTCAGTATGTTGATGATGCAAACAAGACTGTTACAGTAAAACTTGAAGAATTAGGCGCTTTATTAAATCTTACTTGGATTACACATAGCTACCCTCATGACTGGCGTACTAAGAAGCCTATCATCTTTAGAGCAACTGACCAGTGGTTCTGTTCTATCGATAAGATCAGAGAAAAACTATTAAGTGAAATCGATAGCGTTAACTGGATCAATGAATGGGGTCATATCAGAATCTATAACATGATTAAAGACCGTGGTGACTGGTGTATCTCAAGACAGAGAACTTGGGGTGTTCCAATTCCAATCTTCTATTGTGAAGATGGTACTCCTGTAATTGATCAGAAAGTATTTGATCATGTATCAGCACTATTTAGAGAATTCGGTTCAAACGTATGGTTTGAAAGAGATGAAAAAGATTTATTACCAGAAGGTTATACAAACGAACATTCACCAAATGGTATCTTCAAGAAAGAAAAAGATATCATGGACGTATGGTTTGACTCAGGTTCATCACATACTGGTGTATTAGTAGAAAGAGGATTAGGTTATCCAGCTGATCTATACTTCGAAGGTAGTGACCAGTATCGTGGATGGTTCAACTCTTCATTAATCATCGGTACTGCGGTACATGGTAAAGCACCATATAAGACTGTCTTATCTCATGGTTTCACTCTTGATGGTAAGGGATTAAAGATGAGTAAGTCTGGTGGAAACGCTGTAGATCCAATCAAGACAATCAATAAATGGGGTGCTGATATCTTAAGATTATGGGCTACTACTGTAGACTTCCAGTCAGATGTACGTATCTCTGATGATATCTTAAAGAAAGTATCTGAAAGCTATCGTAAGGTAAGAAATACTATGCGTTTCTTACTTGGTAACTTAAATGATTTCAAGGATACTGATGTATTACCAGTAAATGAATTAGAACCAGTTGATCAGTATATGTTAGCTAAGTTAAATGACTTAATGGATGCATATCATAAGTCTATGGATGCTTATAACTTCTCAGAAGCAAACAAGGAAATCTTAAACTACTTCACTAATACATTAAGTGCATTCTATATGGACTTCACAAAGGATATCCTTTATATCGAAAAGGCTGATTCTACAAGAAGAAGACAGGTACAGACAGTTCTTTATCATCATGCAAAGACAATGATGAAGTTAATCTCACCAATCTTAGTCTTTACTGCAGAAGAATTACATGATCACTTCCATTGTGATGCAAAACAGGAAGAATCTGTATTCCTAGAAGCTAAGCCAGAAAAGTTCGAAATTGAAAATGCTGATGCATTAAAAGAACAGTTCGACTTATTCATGAACTTACGTACTGATGTTATGAAATCATTAGAAAACTTAAGAGCTGAAAAAGTAATCAATTCTAACATGGAAGGTAAGCTTACTATCACTCTTAAGGATGAATATAAGTCTTTAGCTTCATTAGAAGATTCTATGAAACAGTTATTCATCGTCGCAAAAGTGACTTTAGATGATAATGCAGAAGGTAAAGATGAATATGAAACTTGTTTCATCAAGGCAGAAAAATTCCATGGTGTTCAGTGTCCAAGATGCTGGAACTGGTTCGAAGAAGGCGAATTAGTAGATGGATTATGTCCAAGATGTCATGAAGTTGTAGAAACTTTACCATCTAGTGAAGAAGAATAAAAAACAAGGATATGAGGATTGCCTCATATCCTTTTAACATCCAATAAAAAAGTCTAGAAATCTAGACTAATAACCGCGCTTATATTCATTAAAGCGATCTAAAGAGTATCCGATTAATCTTAACACAAAAATCAAAACAAAACCTACCGCAAATAAGATATATAAATGTGCAAAGAAGCCAATCACACAGCATAATGCAAATACGATATAGCCAATAGTTGTTAAGAAATCCATATATTTATGTTCTTTTAATCCGTTCATAATTTCACCTCATTCTAGGATATTATATCATTCTCTGTAAGCGAAAACAATTGCAGAATTACTCTTAAACTTGCGGAGTAGGAATGCTATAATGGGTGTAATTATGGAGGCAGTTATGATAAAAGGTTGTATATTTGATTTAGATGGAACATTAGTTGATTCTTTAAAGGATCTTGCAGTTAGTACAAATCATGCTTTGGAGGCATGTGGGTTAGCACCACATCCTATTGAAAACTATAAACAGTATGTAGGTAATGGTGTTTTAAAACTAGTAGAACGTGCACTTGGAGAAGATCATCAGGATTTGTTTGATCAATGTTTACAAGAATTCATGGACTACTATAAGGATCATTGTTTTGATTACACAGCACCATATCCTGGTATTAAGGAATTAGTAGAAGATTTACATAAAGAAGGTATTAAGCTTGCTTGTGTTACTAATAAACCACATACAGTAGCTGAAGTGATTGTACCTAAGCTATTTGGTGATCGCTTTATTACTACATATGGAGGATGTGCAGATTATCCTAAAAAGCCTGATATCACTTCTTTAAATCTTGCATTAAAAGATATTGGTTTGACTAAGGGTGAATGTGTCTTTATTGGTGATTCTAATGTTGATATAGAAACAGGAATTAACGCTTCTATGAAAACAATTGGCTGTGATTGGGGATTTAGAGGGGAAACAGAGTTAAAGGCTGCAGGAGCTACTAAAATCGCTTATAAGGCACATGACATTAAGGAGTATGTAGATGATTGGAATAAGTAAATGCTTATGTGGCTATGATTGTACTTATCGCGGAGATTCTAATAGAATAGAAGCATTAGAACTTATTGATAAGAATGGTGAAGCAGTACTTATTTGTCCGGAAGTATTAGGAGGACTCTCTATTCCTAGAGATCCTGCTGAAATAGTTTCAGAAGAGCCATTATGTGTAGAGACAGTAAATGGTAAAAATGTTACAAAGGAATATGTGGAGGGAGCACAGAGGGCACTAGATATACTTAAAGCATATGATATTGATTATGTTATTTTAAAGAGCCGTTCACCTAGCTGTGGTCTTAATCATATTTATGATGGCTCATTCTCCCACAGGGTCATTGATGCAGATGGAATCTTTGTACGTTTACTAAAAAAAGAAGGATATAAGATTTATACAGAAGAAAATTATCCAGGTAAGCAGTAAAAAATATACAAAGTAAGCGCTAGACTAGAAAAATAGGAATGAATATATTAGAATATGAGTATATGAAATAGGAGGAATATATAATGGGTCATATTTTAAAGGTCCAGCCAGTTTTAAAAGAAAAAATCTGGGGTGGAACTAAGTTAAGAGATGTTTATGGTTATGATATCCCAAGTGATCATACAGGAGAAGCATGGGTTATCTCAGGTCATAAGAGTGGCGATTGCCCAATCGTTGAAGGTGAATATAAAGGAAAAACAGTATCATGGATGTTTGAAAACCATCGTGAATTATTTGGTAATGTAGAAGGTGATCAGTTCCCATTACTTGTAAAAATTATTGATGCTAAACAGGATTTATCTGTACAGGTACATCCAGATAATGAATATGCAAAGATTCATGAAAATTCTTTAGGTAAGACTGAATCATGGTATGTATTACAGGCGGATGATGGTACAGATATGGTTATGGGTCATTATGCTAAAACTAAAGAAGAATTCATTAAGGATATTGAAGAAGATAAGTATGATGAATTACTCAATCGTTTTAAAATCCATAAGGGTGATTTCTTCTATATCCCAGCAGGTACATTACATGCAATCTGTGGGGGTTCATTAATCTATGAAGCACAGCAGTCTTCAGATATCACTTATCGTGTTTATGATTATCATCGTAAGGGTGATGATGGTAAAGAAAGAGAATTACATGTACAGCAGTCAATCGACTGTACAAAGGTACCAGCTGATTTAGATCAGAATAAATTATTTGTAAATACTAAATTAGACCATGGTTCTAAGACTAGATATTTAAAGTGTGAATATTTAACTGTAGATCATTACTTAATTGAAGGAAGTACTGAAATTAAAAATGATGATCCATTCCAGTTAGTATCAGTCATTGATGGTGAAGGTACTATCAATGATATGCCTATTAAAAAGGGTGATCAGTTTATTATCTGTTCTGATGTTGATTTAGTACATTATGATGGTGGACTAGAATTAATGGTGACAACACTATAATTCATTTAAGAGCACGTAAGTGCTCTTTTATTGACTTCTATTGAAATGCTTCGTATAATTTTGGTATAAAATTGATGATAAGGAGAAAAGGTATGGATATATATGAAAAAGCATTAGCACTTCATAAAGAACATCATGGTAAGATGGAAATCAATGTGAAGGTACCAATGGAAACAATGGAAGATTTATCTATGGCTTATACACCTGGTGTTGCTCAGCCATGTCGTGAAATCCACAATAATCCAGAAACTGTTTATGATTATACATGGAAGGGTAATAGTGTGGCAGTAGTCAGTGATGGAACTGCGGTACTAGGACTTGGTGATATTGGCCCTGCTGCCGGACTTCCAGTAATGGAAGGTAAATCTATCTTATTTAAGAAATATGCGAATATTGATGCTGTTCCTCTTTGTATTGATACAAAGGATCCTCAAGAAATCATTAAGTTCTGTAAACAGATTGCCCCTACTTTTGGTGGTATTAACCTAGAAGATATCAGTGCACCACGTTGCGTAGAAATTGAAAGAACACTAAAGAAGGAATTAGATATTCCTGTATTCCATGATGATCAGCATGGTACAGCTATTGTCGTCACTGCTGCTTTAGTGAATGCTTTAAAGGTTGTAGATAAGAAACCGGAAGATGTCACTGTAGTAGTCAGTGGTACAGGTGCTGCAGGAAGCTCTATTATCCATATGATTCATGACTTAGGTGTTAAGGAAATCTATGGCTTTAATATCAATGGTATTGTGATCAAGGATGATTATGATAAGTATGACTTCTTAACTCAGGAATTAACAGAAATTACAAACAAATCTAATAAACGTATGACTATGGCAGAAGCAGTCAAAGAAGCAGATGTCTTTATTGGTGTTTCAGCTCCAGGTCTTCTTACTAAAGAAATGGTTCAGTCAATGAAAGAAAAGCCAATTGTATTCGCAATGGCTAATCCAGAACCTGAAATTAAATATCATGATGCAGTAGATGCAGGTGCTGCAGTCGTAGGAACTGGACGTTCAGACTTCCCTAACCAGATCAATAATGTATTAGCCTTCCCAGGCTTATTTAGAGGCGCTTTAGATGTTCATGCCACTAAGATTACTGAAGGTATGAAATTAGCTGCTGCAAAGGGCTTAGCAAGTCTTGTAAGCGATGAAGAATTAAATAAGGATTACATCATCCCTCGTGCAACTGACGCGCGTGTGGCAGTGACTGTTGCAAAAGCAGTAAGTGACCAAGCTATTAAAGAAGATGTAATTGCTCATAAATAATACAGATACGGTTCATAAGAACCGTATTTTTTTGCGAAAAAAAAGAATAGCTCTCGCTATTCTTCTTCACCATCATCATAGTTAGAAACATTGTGATAAACCTGGTCAACATCATCACAGTCATTAAGAAGATTCATTAGTCTTTCAAATAAAACCATATCTTCACCTTCAAGTTCAACTGTTTCCTGTGGTTTAGTTTGGATTTCATCAACATCAAATTCAACATCAGGAAGCTTATTTTCAATAGCTGTCTTGATTGCGTTATAATCAGTTGGTTCACCAGTAATCTTTAAGCTGCCATCTTCTAAAGTTTCGATATCTTTAGGATCAACTTCGCCTTCGATTAATGCATCAATTGCAGTTTCTTCGTCCATTCCTTTGAACTGAACAACAGATTCTACATCATATAAATAAGATACTGAACCTTCAGCACCAAGCTTAGCTTTTGATTTAGTGAATGCAGGACGTACCTGTGAAATAGTACGGTTGATGTTATCTGTTAAACATTTAACAATAACAGTTGATCCTGAAGGACCAAAACCTTCAAACTGTACACTTTCATAATCTTCTACAGCACCGTTCTTAACTTTATCAATCGCACGCTTGATAACGTCTCCAGGAACCTGATCTTTCTTTGCTTTTTCAATTAATCTTCTAAGGCTTAGATTACCGTCCGGTTCAGGGCCGCCTGCCTTCGCTGCTAAATAGATTTCTTTACCATAGTAAGAATAAAGTTTAGTTTTCTTAGCAGCAGTCTTTGCCATTGCGGCTTTACGTACTTCATGAGCTCTACCCATAATCTAATTCCTCCTTGTAAATTTCCTTACACATTATAAACACAAAGACTAATTATTTCAATAAAGAATTGGAAAATACACTGGAAATGCATTACTATTGTATCGAGGTGTATAAAAATGAAAAAGAAAATGATTATTATTGGGGGAGGTATATCAGGTATATATCTTTCTATTTTATTGAAAAAATATCTAGATATGGATGTGGTTGTACTTGAAGCCAATGACAAACCATTAAAGAAACTTTTAGCTACAGGCAATGGGCGTTGTAATCTTTCTAACAAGGATCTAGACAAGGCACATTATGATGGAGACATCAAACCGTGGGTAAATGATATCATTCATGATTTTGATATAGTAGAAGCACTTAAGGATATTGGCTTATATACTAAATATATGGGAAATCTCTTATATCCATATAGTGAGTCAGCAAAAGCTGTACAGACATTATTTTTAAATAGAGCGGAAGAATATGGCGTAAAGATTATATGTGATGAAGAAGTATTGTCAATTAAAAAGAGTAAGCATGGTTATTTTATTCATGCAGCGCATCAAGATTATCAAGCAGATTATGTCACTATTGCCTGCGGTACTCCTGCTGGTAAATTATCTGGTATGAAAGATAGACGTACTTTATTTAACTCTCTTAAAGTTGATTATCGCCCTATGAGACCAACTATTACTCAGTTAATTACTACTCCTGCTTATAAGAAATTAAAGGGTGTGAGAATGAAGGGAGAATTTACTCTAAATGGACATACAGAAAAAGGAGAACTTCTTTTTACTGATTATGGTATTAGTGGAATTGCAGTAATGGTATTAAGTCGCTATGCCCGTCCTGGAGATCAGATTGTATGTGATTTCTATCCTGAGTTTACTGATCAGGAGTTATATTCTATTATTCATACATTACAAACAATGAGTGGCCCTTATGATGGTTTAGTTCATCCAAAACTTGTTCCAATACTAGAAAATCAGAAGAACCCGGTTTCTTTCCTAAAACATTTAGAATTGACTGTCAAAGAGCTAAGAGGTGAAGAATTTGCCCAGGCAGACCTTGGGGGATTGATGATTTCTAATTTTAATGAATCTTTTGAATTCATCAACTATCCTCATCTTTATGCGACAGGTGAAATATTAGACATTACTGGAGATTGTGGTGGATATAACATTCATTTTGCGTTAGCAAGCGCTTATTCAGTATTTAAAGAAGTTTCAAAAACAATACAATAAATTAGGAAAAAGGTAAATAAAATCAAAATTATTTGTTTTGTTGTAAAAATAGTAAAGAAATTATATTGACAAACCAAAATGAGATTGTATAATAAGGAGCATATACAAATTGGAGGGATAATGTATGAAATTTAAAACAATCGTGACAGCTGGTGCAGTCGCAGCAATGTTAGTAGGTTGTAGTAATGGGAATTCTGCTACAACAGATATCAAAGCACCTAAATTTGGCTTTATCGGCCCACTAAGTGGTGAAGCTTCTCAGTATGGTTCAGCCGTAAAGAATGCTATGAAGATGGCTATTAATGATTATAACAAGAAACATGGCACTAAGATTACAGGCGTTTACTATGATGATAAGGCTGATCCAACTACAGCCGTAAATGACTATAACAAGTTATATAATGATGATAAGGTCACTGCAGTTCTTTCACCAGTAACAACTGGGTCTGCACTTTCCGTAGCAAGTGCTGCAAGCAAGAACAACACACCAGTTCTTTCACCATCTGCTTCAGGTGATAAATTCACTATGAATGGTAAAACAGCTTATAAGAACGTATTTAGAATCTGTACAAATGACTCTTATGCTGGTACTTACTTAGCTAAACAGTCTAAAGCTAAATATGATTTCAAGAACGTAGCAGTTCTTTACAACAAGGAATCTGATTATTCTACAGGTGTTGCAGCTGCTTATAAAGCTGAAGCTAAGAAGCAGGGTGTTAATGTTTCATTCTATGAAGCATATAATGCAAATACTAAAGATTTCTCAACATTCATTTCTAAGATCAAACAGGCTAATCCTGATGCTGTTTTCTTACCAGATTACTATGAATCAGTTGTATCTATCACTAAACAGTTAAGAGACTCTGGCGTTAAGGCTCCAATATTTGGTGCTGATGGCTGGGATGGTGTTCTTGGTGTTAAGGGTGTTAACACTGCAGACTTTGAAAACTGCTTCTTCACAAGTGGTTACAACAAAGATGCAACTAGCGGTCCTACATATGAATTCGTAAAAGCTTATGAAAAAGAATATGGAACAACTCCAAGTATGTTTGCTGGTATGGCTTATGATACAGTTACTGTTATGATGAAAGCTATCAACAAAGCTAAATCAACTGATCCTGAAAAGGTAAATGCTGCATTAGCAAAGGTCAAAGTATCTGATGATGAAGCAGTTTGTGGTGGATTCACTTATGATAAGAACCACAACCCTGTTAAGGAATTAAATATCGTTACTATCAAGAACGGTCAGTATGTAACTGCAAAATAACGATGAATAAAGGAGAGTTCATCTCTCCTTATTTTTTTATTTTTAGAGGGGAGAAGTAATTATGATTAACTTTATCAACCAAATCATCAACGGACTCTCGACTGGGAGTATGTATGCTTTAGTTGCAATTGGTTATACAATGGTTTATGGTATTGCGAAAATGATCAACTTTGCCCATGGTGATATCATCATGGCAGGGGCTTATTTCGCATTAATCGCGATGGGTTTTGTAGGACCTATTCCAGCAATCTTGTTTTCTATAGTTGCGACTGCAGCTTTAGGTGTTTTAACAGAAAAAGTAGCTTATAAACCTTTAAGAGGTAAAGGTTCACTTGAAGTATTGATCACTGCCATTGGTGTCAGCTACTTATTAGAAAATGTATTCTTATTAATTTTTGGTAGTGCAGCTCGTACATTCCCACAGATTATGCCAAAGGGTACTATCAATCTCGGTGGTATTTCTATTAAATATATCACTGTTATTACTCTAGTAGTAACAGCTGTATGTACTGCTGTTCTATTGTTCTTTATTAATAAGACAAAACTAGGAAAAGCAATGCGTGCTGTATCAGAAGACCAGGGTGCAGCCCAGTTAATGGGTATTAATGTAAATACAACAGTATCTCTTACATTTGCGATTGGTTCAGGACTTGGTGCTATTGCAGGTGTTATTTATGGATGTGCTTATTCATTAATTACTCCATATATCGGTTTAATGTTAGGTATTAAAGCATTTATCGCAGCTGTACTTGGCGGTATTGGTAGTGTACCAGGAGCTATGGTAGGTGGTTTAATGCTTGGTGTTGCAGAATCACTTACTATTGCATATATCTCATCAGATTTCTCTGATGCGGTTGTATTTGGTATTCTTATTCTTGTCTTATTAGTTAAGCCAGCAGGCTTATTTGGTAAGAATGTAAGAGAGAAGGTGTAGTCTATGGAAAAACTATTAAAAAACGAACTATTCAGATCATTTATTCTTTCAATTGTGATCTTTGCGGTATTGATGATAGGAACAGCTACATCTGTTATTAACTCTTATTGGCAGGGTGTATTAATTCTTTGTGGTATTAATATTATCCTCGCTGTATCACTTAACTTAGCAGCTGGTTATTTAGGTCAGCTTACTTTAGGACATGCTGGTTTCATGTCAGTAGGTGCTTATACATCAGCTTTAATTAGTATTTATTTAAATCTTCCATTTATTGTATCATTACTTATTGGTGCGATTGCTGCTGGTGTTATTGGTTTAATTATCGGTATTCCAGTATTAAGATTAAAAGGTGACTATCTTTGTATTATCACTCTTGCTTTCAATGAAATCATCCGTGTTGTTATGAATAACCTTGAAATCACTAATGGCGCAAAAGGTTTAATTGGTATTCCTTTGAATACAAATCTTGTTTATGTCTTTATCGCAATGATTATCACAATCTTTGTCGTATATTCAATTGTGAAATCTAGACATGGACGTGCCATCATCTCAATTCGTGAAGATGAAACAGCATCAGAATTATCTGGTATTGACGTTGGTTATTATAAAGTATTTGCCTTTGCAGTGAGTGCTATTTTTGCAGGACTTGCAGGAGGCTTATATGCACATTATTATACAGTTATCCTTCCTAAAGGATTTGACTTCAACAAATCAGTTGAAATTTTAGTTATGGTAGTACTTGGTGGTATGGGTAACTTAAAGGGTTCTATTATCGCAGCTATAGTGCTTACTGTAATTCCAGAATTATTAATCTCATTCTCACAGTATAGAATGTTGTTATATGCAATTGTATTAATTGCTGCTATGATTTTAAAAGGAACTGGTAAAGGCGAACAGATCATGGAACGTCTTCCATTCTTTAAAAAGAAAGATGAGGTGAAGCCAGAATGAGTACACCATTATTAAAAGCAGAAGGTCTTGGTATTCAGTTTGGCGGATTAAAAGCCGTAGATGAATTTAACTTTGAAATCGATAAGAACCAGTTATTTGGTTTAATTGGTCCAAATGGTGCAGGTAAAACAACTGTCTTCAACCTATTAACAGGTGTTTATCAGCCAACAAGTGGTCGTATCCTTTTTGAAGGACATCCTATTAAAAAAGCGAATACAATTAAGATTACTAAAGCTGGTATCGCTAGAACATTCCAAAATATTCGTTTATTCAAGGAAATGAGTGTTATTGATAATGTAAAAGTAGGACTACATTATTCCCATCCTTATACTGTCTTTGATGCATTATTCCATACACCTAAATATAAGAAAGCTGAAGCTGCTATGCAGGAAGAGGCTTTATCATTATTACGTGTTTTCCATCTAGAAGAATTTGCGGAATCAAAGGCAAAGAACTTACCTTATGGTAAACAGAGAAAGCTTGAAATTGCGAGAGCACTTGCGACTGCACCTAAGCTATTATTATTAGATGAACCTGCTGCAGGTATGAACCCTACAGAAACAGCTGAATTAATGGAAACTATTAAGATTGTAAGAGAAAAGTTCTCAGTTGCAATTCTTCTTATTGAACATGATATGAAGTTAGTTATGGGTATCTGTGAAAAGATTGCAGTATTAAACTTTGGTACAGTACTTGCTTTTGGTACACCTGAAGAAATTAGAAACAACCCCGATGTTGTAGCTGCCTACTTAGGCAATGAAGAGGAGGGCTAAAGATGTTATTAGAAGTTAAGGATCTTGAAGTACATTATGGTGTCATTAATGCGATTAAGAAGATTTCATTTAATGTAGAAGAAGGTGAAATCGTTGCACTTATTGGTGCCAATGGTGCAGGTAAAACAAGTACAATGCATGCCATCTCTGGCTTATTAAATGGTAAGAGTGGTGATATTATCTTTAATGGTGAAAACATCATGAAGACTCCTGCTCATAAGATTGTCTCTAAAGGTCTAGCACAGGTTCCTGAAGGACGTCGTATCTTTGCCCAGTTAAGTGTTGCTGATAACCTAGAAATGGGTGCTTATCTTCGTAATGATGCAGATGGTATTAAGAATGACCTTGAACATATTTATACATTATTCCCACGTTTAAGAGAAAGAAAGAAACAGTTAGCTGGTACATTATCTGGTGGTGAGCAGCAGATGCTTGCAATGGGCCGTGCTTTGATGTCTAAACCAAAACTATTACTATTAGATGAACCATCAATGGGTCTTTCTCCAATTCTTGTCAATGAAATCTTTGATATCATTAAAGAAGTTAATGAAAAAGAAGGTGTGACTATCCTTCTTGTAGAACAGAATGCGAATAAAGCACTTTCTATTGCAGATCATGCTTATGTACTTGAAACAGGTAATATTACTGTATCAGGCAAAGCAAATGATGTTGCAAATAACCCACGTGTTAGAGAAGCATATCTTGGATAATAAGTTCTCCTTAGGGAGGACTTTTTTAATATAAATAATAATGTTGTTACTCCTATTGAAATAATCAGAATATATGTATTTGACAAATTAGGATTCTACAAAATCTCTAAGAAAACATATACTAAATACCAAAAAAACTATCATGATTTTTATTAATTATTAATAAAATCTTAAACGTAAAAACACTGATAAACACAATGTAAAATATAAAATCTTAAAAATATCTTAAGAAATTGGTAGACAGATATGGGGCATAGTGTTATAATCGCAATTGTCGAAAAGAAAAGGAGAATAACTATGACTCAAAATGCCCCCGTAACTCTTCATGCGATTGTAGAAAGAATTAAAACTCAGAAAACAATATTATTACCTGCATTCGCAATCTCTGCATTTGCGCTAGTAGGTTATGCAGCGGCTGACCGTCAAGCACCTGTTATTCATTCAAATAAGATTGTTGTTCCTTATGGAACATACTTAACTGCTTCAGACTTTGAAATCACAGATAATCGTGATAATTTAGATATCATGGATGTTTCTATTAAGTCAGGATCATATGAAGCAAAACAGTTAGGTACTTATCATGTTACAGTAACTGTTACTGATACATTCCAGAATACAACTGATAAAGAAGTTGAAGTGCAGGTTATTGATAATGAAGCTCCTGTTATTGCTTCACGTACTGAAGGTGGATATATTATTGATGTAGAAGCCAATGGTTCTAATAACTTATTAGACTACGTGAAAGCAACAGATAATGTTGATGGTGATGTCAGTGAATTCATCACTTTCGAAGGTGGTATTGACACAACTGTAATCGGGGAACAGAAGGTTGTGGCTCATGTAGAAGATAACGCCGGCAATGTGGCTGAAAAAACATTATCATTTAATATTAAGGATTCTGTTGCACCAACATTGACTCAAAAAACACAGTCTTTTGATGTGAACTATGGTGATACATTTAATCCTGCAGATTATTTTGATGTATCTGATAACTTTGATCCTTCACCAGTATTAACTGTTAAAGGTGATATTGATACAAAGAAGTTAAATAGTGAACAGAAAGCAACAATCATTGCGACTGATAACAGTGGCAATGAAACTAAACAGGAATGTACATTTAATATTAAGGATATCAGAGGTCCTGAAATTAAACTGAATACAAATAAAGTATCTATTACTGAAGGTACTTCAGTAAACTGGAATTCTTTACTTGTATCTGCAATTGATAATTTAGATGGTGATGTGACTAAGACTGTAGGTATTAGTGGTAACGTTGATGTAAATAATGAAGGTAACTATACAGCTACTTATACTGCAACAGATAAGACTGGTAATACAACAGTAGTCAATCTACCAGTAGAAGTTAAATCTAGAAATGGGGCTCTTATTCAGACTGCTTTAGGTAAGATTGGATGTCGTTATAGAATGGGTGCTGTAGGACCTGATGTCTTTGACTGTTCAAGCTTTACTAGATGGGTATATAGACAAAATGGACGTTCTTTAAGTGGTACAGCTGCTGTACAGTTCAATAGTACTCAAAGAGTAGATAGAAACGCATTAAAACCTGGTGATCTTGTATTCTTTAAGAACACATATAAGAAAGGTATCTCTCACGTAGGTATTTATCTAGGTGGAGGCAGATTCGTACATGCTGCCAATGAAAAGAAGGGTGTTATCACATCCTCTCTAGGTGAATCTTATTATGCTGCGCATTATGCAGGTGGAGGAAGAGTATAATCTTTAAGGAAATCGATTTCGATTTCCTTTTTTTATGGTAGAATAATTAAGAAGGGAGTGTTATATATGTATATAGGAACACAGGATTTATTAAAACAATACGATGCTTATTTATTGGAACATGGATATCAAATAGAAGAACTTGTTAATCTTGCAAGCGATGCATTACTCAATCATTTCACACAATATAATAGATTTGCGATTCTTATTGGACCAGGTAATAATGGTGCAGATGGTTATTCTTTAGGATTAAAACTAGAAAAACAAGGAAAGCATGTCATTTATTATTATAGTGGAGATATAGGAAAGGTATCACAGGCCAATCGTTATTATCGTGATCAATGTGAAGAGAATCATTTGATCTATGTAGATGAAGATAATATTAATACAATTAATTGGAATGATTATGATTGTATTGTAGATGGGTTATTTGGATTTGGCTTAAATAGTGCACCTAGAGGGATGTATAAAATCATTATAGAATCTATTATGAATCATTATAATGGAACTATTGGGGCTATTGATATTCCTACAGGACTTGATTGTAATACAGGTAAAGCCTACGATGGTGCTTTAAAAGCTGACTTTACAGTTACCTTAACTGCTTTAAAACAAGGATTCTTAGATCCTCGTTCATTAGAATATACAGGTAAAGTTATTCTAGAAACATTAGCTGTTAAGGATTGTTTTAAAGAAGCAGGTTTATTTGAATATGTAGGAGAGGACTACGCAAAGGAATATTTAAGAAAACGAGTTTATAATGGTTATAAGAATATTTATGGTGTAGATGGCTTAATTGTAGGGAGTGATCAATATACAGGGGCACCATTACTTGCCACTAAAGCAGCCTATTATACAGGTGCAGGTATAGTAAAGACTATTACTTCAGAAAAAGTAACCTCTCTTTTACCTCTTTATATACCTGAAGCGATTCCTGTATTAAGACCACAGATTTTCCGTTATGATGATTTTGATGGCTATGATGCATTATTAGTGGGATGCGGATTAGGACTAGAAGAAAGTGCCTTTAGAGCTGTAATAGATATTATGACTGCTTCTATCTGTCCGCTTGTAATTGATGCAGATGCACTTACAATTCTTTCTAGAAATATGCACTTACTAGAAAAACAAGGCCGTTCAGTGATCCTTACACCACATATTGGTGAATTTAAACGTTTATGTCATGTAGAAGACTATCCTGACTTAATGATTGCTGCACAGAGTTTTGCATCACAATATCATTGCATACTTGTCTTAAAAGGACCTCATACTATTGTGACTGATGGCAAGTCATCTTATCGTATTGCATCTGGTAATAAAGCGATGGCAGTAGGTGGTATGGGTGATACACTTGCAGGTATTATTACTTCATTATTAGGACAGGGTTATGAACCATTAGATGCTGCAATACTAGGTGTCTATATTCATGGGCGTGCAGGAGATGAAGTTGCAAAGCAGGCATATACTGTCATTCCTGAAAAACTTATTGAAGAAATTCCTCATACAATGGCATTGCTTATTGGTGAAATAGAAAAATAGCTGGAATAATCCAGCTATTTTTTTAGTCTGATAATAGAAATATTACGATTTTTAGTATGTGTCTTACGATAACTGAAGAATAAGTCATCATTCTCCATTGTACAATAAGGACTGACTTCAATATGTTCCTCTAATACACCACAATTTAATAATTGTTGCTTGATCAGACCTTTTGAATTAAGAAGATAATGTGTCTCATCTTTTTTAGTATAGAAAGATGATGTATCAAAGCTCATCTTCTTTACACGATTAATAATATCATCCATGGCTTCAAAGTTTCTTGATTCAATAGAAGGCCCTACATAAGCATATATAGTACTAGGGTCACAGCCTTCATCTTCAATTAAGTGACGTGTCACCTTACTTACAATCTCAGTCACTGTTCCTTTCCATCCTGAGTGAATGGCAGCAATTAAATGTTGGTTCTCACAATATAAGAGAACAGGACAGCAGTCTGCATGGAAAGTAAATAGAGTTAAGTCTGTGTCTCTAGTATATAATGCATCAAATCCTAAATAAGCATCTTTCTGACTATAAATCCCCTTACCACCATCTTTTTTATTCACACTTAAATAATGTGTTGTATGACGCTGTAAAGGTGCGACCATATGATCAAGATCTGTACCAAGCATTTTAGCTAGTTGTTTACGGTTTTCTAGTACCTGCTTGTCATCTATTCCATTATAACTCATGTTAAATAGTTTTCCATCAATATGAGCTGGTACAGTATAGCCTTCTACTATATCATTATTAAACTTCCAAGGTATTAATTTCATCTTGCATCCTCCACTTTCTCTAACTCATCATAGAAAGAATCATCAGGATCAATATAAATAGTCTTATAATGTCCTAAAAGAACTAAACCTGGCTTATTTGTATGAGGCTTCTTTAAGTTCTTTACTAAACAATAATTCACTGGAACACTTGAACTATATTTACCCTTAGAAAAATATGCTGCAATATTTGCGGCGAGTCTCATTGTATACTCATCCAAGTTTTCTGCATGCACAATAATATGGGAACCAGGCATATCCTTCACATGGAACCACATATCATTACGTGATGCCATTTTAAATGTTAGATAATCATTCTGTAAGTTATTCTTACCTACATAAATAATAATACCATCACGTGTACGATAAACATCATAATGAGGATGTGTTTTCTTCTTTAACTTCTTTACATTCTTCTTACGAATATAACCCATGTTTTCAAGTTCTTCCTTGATTTCCAAGGCATCATAATAATCCGCATTATCCATCAAGGTATTCAAAGTGTCAAAGTAATTGATCTCTTCTTTTGTCTTTTCAATCTGTTCCTCTAGAACTTTTAAAGAATTCTTTGCCTTCTGATACTTATTATAATAATGATTCGCGTTTGTCTTGCCATCAAAACGCTCATCTAATTCAATTGTCATCTTTGCGCCATCATAATAATTATCTACAGTCACTTCTTTCATCCCTTTTTGAATAAGATGTAAAGAGGCATACAATAAATCACCCTTAATACGATATTCATCACTATTATGAGAATCAAATAAAGTCTTTTCTAACTTATCTAGCTTATTGACATTCTTTGTATATTCTTTCTGAATAAAATGAAGAATATCAGAAGTCTGCTGTTTAATACGATCCTTCTGATCAATAAATTGATAATAAGCATCTAATCCATCAAAAAGAGAATACTGATCTATCTTCTTTCCAAAACAATGTAAAGGAATCACATGATACTTTTCTTTATCACCTCTAGTAATATAGAGTTCTTTACTCTCTTTGATTTCATTCATAATAGTTTTGAAATCTTCACCTTGTTCCATTCTTGAAGCTGCTTCTTCAGCTAAATCCTTAGAGAATCCTTCAAATTCTTTTACAAGATTTGTTGTTTCAGGTCTATTTTCAAAAGGATTCTTCTTATCAAGTAGAGGAGGGTAGCTATAAGTAATCCCTGGCTGCATAATACGTATACTATCACTTGGCGATACTCTCTTTAAACATTCTAGTATCTTATCTTCTTTATTAGTAAGAATAAAGTTAGAATGCTTACCCATGATTTCTATATAGAGATGATATTCTACAAGATCCTTGAATTCATTTCTACCTCTTAAAGTAATCTTTAATATACGATCAAGTCCAACCTGTTCAATACTCTCAATAAACGAACCTTCAATATGTTTTCTTAAAAACATTGTGAGAGCGTTAGGAAAATCAGGTGTAGGATAATTTAATTGTGTTAACTGAACACGTGCGTACATTGGATGAATAGAAACAAGAAGTTTCTTATTCTCATTCTGTGCACGAACAGTCATTAATAATTCGTATTTCGATATCTGATATAATTTTGAAATACGTCCTGTCACAATTGTTTCATTTAATAATTCTGTAACACGTGACAATACAATTCCATCAAATGCCATATTCATCACCCGACTTAGTATAACACATTTAAAAGTGTTTGACATCACTGTTTTATTCATGTAGGATTACTTAAAAAGGGGATGTAGATAAGTGAAAAGAGGCCTTCTAATTATCCTGAGTGGACCTAGCGGCGTAGGCAAAGGAACAGTCAGAGAACAACTATTTAAAGAAGAATCATTAAACCTTGCATATTCTATTTCAATGACTACACGTTATAAGAGACCTGGCGAAAAAGAAGGGATCGATTATTTCTTTGTAGACGTTGATACATTCAAGAAAAAGATTGAGCAGGGTGAATTACTAGAATACGCACAGTTTGTAGGTAATTATTATGGAACACCTAAAGCCTATGTAGATCAGCTGCTAGATGAAGGTAAGAATGTTGTATTAGAGATTGAAGTACAGGGTGCACTTCAGGTTATGAAGAAAGTACCAGATGCTCTTACAATCTTCTTAGTACCACCTTCAATGGAAGAATTAGAAAAACGTATTCGTGGACGTAGAACAGAAGCTGAAGATGTTATTAAAGAACGTCTTGATAAAGCAAGAAGAGAAATTGCGACAAAAGATCAGTATAAGCATGTAGTGGTGAACGATGATGTTATGCGTGCGAAAGATGATATTGTCAAGATTATCGAAGAGAACATGAAGTAGCCATCTGGCTGCTTTTTCTTTTTTAGGAGGTGATTTTATGTTTAAAGTAGAAGTACTTATAGAACATCCTGTTCAGGCATTAGACCGTGGCTTTTCTTATTTATCTAAGAAGCCTATTTTGACAGGAATACGTGTTCAAGTGCCTTTTAATCATCGACAGGTTGTTGGTTATGTATTATCTGTAGAAGAAGTTGATTTAACCCAAAAAGAATTAGAAGAAAGAGATGGCTTTAAGTATTCTTATATTTATTCAGTGATCGATGAAGCCCCTCTATTAAATAATGAACTTATTACACTGGCTCATCGTATGTCAAAGATGACAATATGCCCACTTATTGCCTGTTTCCAAGCTATGCTTCCTGGCACTTTAAAGCCATCTACTCATAAGATGGTTGGTATTAAAACAATTACATGTGTAAGAGTCATTAATACCGGAACACCTAAAACAACTAAACAACAGGAAGCATTCCGTCTATTAGTAGAAAAGGGAGAAATGTTTCTTAAGGATATTCCTTATTCTAGAAGTGTCATTGCTTCTCTAGAAAAGCAGGGTCTTGTTGAAGTATATAATAAAGAAGTACAACGTGATCCTTATGCAGGTAATAACTTAAAGATTAATAATAAGATTACTTTAACTCCACTTCAAACAAGTGTAGTGGAAGGTGTATTAGAAACATCTCAAATGATTTCACTCATTCATGGTGTGACTGGTTCAGGTAAAACAGAAGTTTATATTGCCTTAACTAAAAAAATGTTAGAAGAAAATAAGACAGTATTGATGCTTGTACCTGAAATATCTCTTACACCAATGATGGAACGTGTCTTTAAAGAACGTTTTCATGATGAAGTTGCGATTATCCATTCACGTTTATCTCAAGGTGAAAAGTATGATGAATATCGTCGTATAAAAAAAGGTGAAGCCCGTATTGTAGTGGGGGCTCGTTCTGCAATCTTTGCGCCTGTAGAAAATCTTGGTCTTATTATTATGGATGAAGAACATGATATGAGCTATAAGCAGGACAATACACCACGCTATCATACATTATCTATTGCGAAGATGCGTGCAGAGAAAAATCATGCAAAGATTGTCTTAGGTAGTGCGACACCTTCAGTAGAAACATATGCCCGTGCTAAAAAGGGAATATATAGCCTATTTGAGATGAATCAAAGAATTAATGGTAAACCTCTCCCTTATTGTGAGGTTGTAGATATGGGCAATGAATCCCGTTCAGGTAACTATTCACTTATGTCTAGAAGAATGAAACAGAGATTACAAGAAACGCTGGATAAAAAAGAACAGGCAATGATTCTCTTAAATAAGAGAGGTTATGCATCTTTTATTAAATGTGAATCATGTAATGAACCAATACGCTGTCCTCATTGTGATGTCACACTTACTTATCATAAAGCTGAAAATAGACTCAAATGTCATTTGTGTGAATATTTTATTCCTACACCTCGTACTTGTCCAAACTGTGGAAGTACGCATCTTAAAAAGATTGGTTATGGAACACAGAAAATAGAAGAAGAATTAAAAAAACAGTATCCTGAAGCACATATCATTCGCTTTGACTTTGATACAACACGTAATAAGAATACCCATTTAAAACTCTTAAAAGATTTTGAAGAACATAAAGCAGATATTATGCTAGGTACACAGATGATTGCGAAAGGACTTGATTTCTCCAATGTCACATTTGTAGGTGTACTCATGGCTGATTTATCTTTAATGGTACCTGACTTTAGAGCCTCTGAACGTACATTCCAGTTACTTTGTCAGGTGGCAGGAAGAAGCGGTCGAGGAGAAAAACAAGGTACAGTTATGATCCAGACATTCAATCCAGAACATTATGCAATTAAAGCAGCAGTCAAGCAGGATTATGATGCTTTCTTTAAAGAAGAGATAGCATTTAGAAAGAAAGCCAAATATCCACCATATTGTCATTTAGTCTCTGTTATAGTACAATCACGCTCACCTAAGAATGTTCATTCTATTGCCTTAGATATCAGTCAATACTTAAAAGATCATCTAGAAAAAGTTCGTATCATTGGACCACAGTTTACCTTTAAGATGCAGGATATCTATCGTGAAAGAATTCTTATTAAATATATAGAATCTAAGCCCATCTATGAACAATTAAGTATCATTGATGACTATTATAACCGTACAAGAAAAGGAGGTGTTATTGTGGCATGCGACTTTAACCCGTATTCCACATATTAATATGAAAGAAAGAGATACAGCATTAGATATACTTATTGATTATGAAAAGAATGAAAGTTATTTAAATATTACTTTAAACCATACTCTTACAAAAGACTTCTCACCATCAGAAAGAGGACTTATTACAACATTGGTCTATGGAACTATTCAGAATCGTTTGTATTTAGAATATCAATTAGAACCACATATCCATACACGTTTAAAAGTAGTAGAAAGAATGCTTCTATTAATGAGTCTCTACCAGCATTTCTATCTAGATACACCAGATTATGCAATTGTCAATGAAGCAGTAGATATTATTAAGGAAAGAAGAAATAAAAGAGCAGGAGGCATGATTAATGCGATTCTCCATAGCTGTTTTAAGCAAACAAGATCTTTAGATGATTTAGATCATGATGAACGTCTATCTATTTCTACAAGTCATCCTTTATGGATGGTTAAAATGTTGAATGCCCAATATGGCATTGAAACAACAGAAAAGATTCTTCATGCAGATAATGAAGTACCTTTAAAAAGTGGTCGTGTGAATACTTATAAGATATCACGTGAGGAATTCTTAAAGAAATATCCAGAATTCACTCCTGGTTATTTATCACCAGATAGTGTCTTATTAAAAGAAGGTAATATCGCCCATACTGAAGCTTTTAAAGAAGGGTTAGTGACGATTCAGGATGAATCATCACAGATGGTTGCTCGTTTACTTAATCCAAATGAAGATGATCTTGTCTTAGATATGTGTGGTGCCCCTGGATCTAAAACAACTCACCTTGGCACTTTGATGAATAATAAAGGCACCCTGGATGTCTATGACCTTTATCCTCATAAAGCAAAGCTTATTAAAGACAATGCGAAAAGACTTGGATTAACGAATATTCATGTGCATACAGGAGACAGTACAGATCTCTCAATATTTAATAAACAGTATACAAAAATACTTCTAGATGGACCTTGTTCTGGTCTTGGAGTACTCTCTAGAAAGCCTGAAATTAAGTACCATGACTCTAATGCAATGGATGAAATCATTCCTATTCAAGCAAAATTACTAGAAAATGCATATTCTTTATGTATAAAAGGTGGTAATATAGTGTATAGTACGTGCACTATAAATAAAAAAGAAAACGAAAAACAGATTGAAAAATTCATAAAGAAGCATCCCGATATGCATGTGGTAGAAGAACGTACTATACTTCCATATGAATATCATAGTGATGGCTTTTATATGTGTCTGTTAGAAAAGGATGTATGATGAAATCAATTTATGACTTAACACTCGAACAATTAAAAGAAGAACTAAAAGCACTTGGACAAAAACCATTCCGTGCAAAGCAGATTTATGAATGGATTTATGTAAAGAATGTCTATGATTTTCATCAGATGACAAATCTTTCTAAAGAACTTCAAGAAACACTTTCCAATCATTTCAGTGATGCACTTTTAACTATTAAAGAAAAACAGGTTGCTCGTGATGGAACAACTAAATATCTTCTAGAATTAGAAGATGGAGGACTCATTGAAACAGTATTAATGATTCAGACTTATGGTCGTTCATTATGTGTTACAAGCCAGTTAGGCTGTAATATGGGCTGTTCATTTTGTGCATCTGGACTATTAAAGAAACAGCGTAACTTAACAAGTGGTGAAATTGTGAAACAGGTCTTGACTGTTATGAATGATTTAAAGGAAAGAGTGACTCATGTAGTTGTGATGGGTACAGGTGAACCATTTGATAACTATGATGAAGTGATGAACTTTATCTATACAGTGAATGAACCTCATGGTCTAGCGATTGGTGCAAGACACCTTACTATTTCTACATGTGGTTTAATTCCTGGAATTGAACGTTTCTCTCATGAACCAATCCAGGTGAACTTAGCTATTAGCTTACACGCACCTAATGATGAAATTCGTAATGAACTCATGCCAATCAACAAACGTTACAATATGGATGACTTAAGAGATGCCATCAAGACATATATTGAACGTACAAACCGCCGTGTTACTCTTGAATATATTTTATTGAAGGATGTCAATGATGATATCAAATATGCGCGTCAGTTAGCCCATTATCTTCGTGGATTAAATGTTTATGTGAACTTGATTCCTTATAATCCTGTAGATGAACATGGCTATAAGCAGTCTTTAGGTCATACAATTACTGCATTTAAGGATGAACTTATTCGTTTACATATTAATTGTACATTAAGAAAAGAACATGGCCGTGATATTGATGGTGCATGTGGACAGTTACGTGCAAAAAGAGAGAAAGGGGCATAATATGGTTATCTCCGCGATGACTGATATTGGAATAAAAAGATCAGTCAATCAAGATAGAGCAGTTTATAAAATCAAAGACCATGAAATCGTTGGTGTATTATGTGATGGAATGGGTGGTCATCTTGCAGGTGATGTTGCAAGTACTCTTGTAAGTAATTATATTATTGATCATTTCTTTGATCATTCACCTTTTATTGATGATGAATCTATTCATGCCTGGATCTCTTCTTTATTATTAACTGCAAATGATTTATTAAACAAAGAAAGTGATATGCATAGAGAATATGCAGGTATGGGTACGACAATTGTCATCTGTTATATGGATGGAAAGAATACCTATATTTCTCATGTAGGAGATAGTAGAGCTTATTTATATAGTGATACTTTAAAACAAATCACGACAGATGATACTTTTGTGAATGAATTACTTAAAAGAGGTATAATTAATCAAGAAGAAGCTTCTCATCATCCTAAAAGAAATGTATTAGTGCAGGCGATTGGTATTAAAGAAGCTTTACGTATTTCTTTTTATAAGATTGAAGAAGATTATCGTGCAATATTGCTCTGTTCAGATGGATTATATAATTCACTCTCATCTCAACAGATTGAAAATATCTTAAAAGAAGATGAATCAGTCAATCATAAAACAGAAAGACTCATTCAATCAGCCAATGAATTTGGTGGATTAGATAATATTGGTGTTTTATTAATTGAGAAGGGAGAATCATAAGATGAGTGAAAAAGGACGTATTCTTGCTGACCGTTATGAATTAAAAGAATTAATTGGCCAAGGCGGTATGGCAGATGTCTATCTTGCATATGATGATATATTAAAAAGAGAAGTGGCTGTAAAAATACTACGTTCTTCTTTGACAGGAGATCCTATTTATATTACGCGTTTCCATCGTGAAGCACGTGCAGCAGCTGCATTATGTCATCGTAATATTGTAGAAATCTATGATGTAGGTGAAGAAGATGATCTTTACTATATTGTCATGGAATATGTACGTGGTCAGACTTTAAAAGAATTAATTAATAAGCGTGGTGCACTTCATTATGTAGAAGCAGTAGACATTATGAAGCAGGTTGTATCAGCCACTGCACTGGCCCATTCTATGGGTATTGTTCATCGTGACTTAAAGCCTCAGAATATTCTTGTCACTGATTCTGGAATTGTGAAAATTGCGGATTTTGGGATTGCCTCTATCCAGTCTTTATCACAGGTGACTCAGACAGATACAATCATGGGTTCACTTCACTATCTTGCACCAGAAATCGCAAGAGGTGAAAAGGCGACACCACAAAGTGATATTTATGCTTTAGGTGTTGTATTTTATGAATTATTAAGAGGGGATGTTCCTTTTAATGGAGAATCTCCAGTGAATATCGCTTTGAAACATATGCGTGATGAAATACCATCAGTACGTGAATATAATCCAGCGATTCCTCAGTCAGTAGAAAATATTATTATTAAAGCAACTGCAAAAAATACAAACAATCGTTATCAGTGTGCTGATGATATGTTAGATGATTTAGAAACTTGCTTAGACCGTTTAGATGAACCTAAATTAAGTTTTGATCAAGTGAATAATGATCCAACAATCATTGCGACTGATTCTCAGTTCTTTACTAAAACAGCATCTTTAGATCCTGAAGAAACAAAAACAGAAATAGAAGAAATTGAACCAGAAGAAGAAAAGATAAAAGAACCAATGGATAAGAAAAAAAGAATTGCGATAGGTGTGGCCATTGGGGCAGTTATTGTATGTCTTGCGATTGTAGCAGGATTCTTCTTATTTAGTGGTAATCAAGATGGTACAATGATGGATCTAGTTGGTAAGACTGAAAAAGAAGCTAAAGCTTTATTAATTGATAAAGGTTATAAGGTATCTGATGATGTTGATTATGAACTCAGTGATAAGTATGAAAAAGGACTTGTTATTGCGACAGATCCTGAAGCAGGACATACTATCAATGAAGGTGATACAGTAACATTTACTATCTCTAAGGGTAAATATATTGTCATGAAGGACTATACAGGTATCTCTTACAATTCAGCTTATAATGAATTAACAAAGCTTGGCTATAAGGTTAGAAAGTATGAAAAGTCTGATGATGATTATAAAGAAGGTGTCGTTATTGGACAGTCTATTTCTGAAGGTGAAAAACAGGATCCTAATGAAAAAGGCAAAATCATTACTTTGACAGTATCTAAAGGTGTCAGCATTACTGTACCATCATTATATGGTCAGAATATCAATGCAGCGAAATCTACATTAGAAAGTCAGGGCTTTACTAATGTGAAACTATCTGTATTACCATCACCTACTGATACTGCAACAATTAACTCAATGTCTATTAATACAGTTGTAAAACAGTCAGTTGCACCATATACTCAGGTAAATAGTAAAGGGACTGAGATTATCTTATATTATTATGATAAGAAACCAACCCCTGCAACCCCTACAACCCCTACAACACCAACACAACCTGACTTACCAGAAAATGATGATGACGATACAACTACAACTGAATAAGAATAGGAGATTATATGCCTAAAGGTCAGATTATAAAAGTCCTTGCAGGATTCTACTATGTCGATACAGGTAAGAAGGTTGTTAGCTGCAGGGCACGTGGTAAATTTAGAAACAGAGGTCAGAAGCCTCTCGTAGGAGACTTCTGTAGCTTCCAGGAAGAAAAAGATGGTTCTGGTTATATTCTTACACTAGAAAAAAGACATAACCAATTGGAAAGACCTCCTATCTGTAATGTAGATCAGGCACTTCTTGTATTCTCTATTGCCCAGCCAGATTTTGATCAAATGCTTTTAGATCAATTTCTCGCAATGGTTGAATATGAGAAGATTAAACCAATCATCATTATCACAAAGATAGATCTTAATAGAGAATTTATTCCTGTAATACAAAAGAAGTACAATGCCTATGATCTTTACTTTGTATCAAGTAAAGAAAATGAAGGCATCGAAGAGATTATACCAATCCTTAAAAACCGTGTAACAGTCGTTACAGGGCAGAGTGGGGTAGGTAAATCAAGTCTTCTCAACGCCTTAAACATTGAACTTAATATTGAAACAAATGAAATTTCTCAAGCATTAGGAAGAGGGAAACATACTACAAGACATGTTGAACTTATTCCTATGTATGGTGGCTATATTGCAGATACTCCAGGTTTTTCATCATTAGAACTTAAAATGGATCCTGTAGAACTTGCAGTCACTTATCATGATTTTAGAGAACTGTCACATCATTGTAAATTTAGAGGATGTCTTCATGATAGTGAACCACATTGTGCTGTTAAAGAAGCAGTAGAAACAGGAGAAATTGATGAAACAAGATATGTTGATTACCTGCAGTTATTAAAGCAGGTTAAAGAAAGGAAAGATAAACGATATGGTTAAAATTGCACCTTCAGTATTATCCGCAGATTTTGCGCATCTTAAAGAAGATATTGATACAATCTATGATGGAGGAAAATCATGGATTCATTATGATGTTATGGATGGACACTTTGTCCCTAATATTTCATTTGGTTACAGCATTCTTAGTAATTTACGTGCTGTGACTGATTTATTTATTGATGTACATTTAATGATCACTGATCCAGGTCAGTACTTAGATGAATTCATCAATGCAGGTGCAGACCTCATTACATTCCATATTGAAGCTGTATCAAGCATGCAGGAAGCACGTGTACTTATTCAACGTATTCATGATGCAGGATGTCTTGCATCAATCTCTATTAAACCAGGTACTGATGTGGAAGCAATCAAACCATTCTTAGATGATTTAGATATGGTTCTTGTCATGAGTGTTGAACCAGGATTTGGTGGCCAGTCATTCAATCCTGCAGCCTTAGATAAGATTACTGAACTTAAAGAAATCAGAAATGGCAGACGTTATCTCATTGAAGTAGATGGTGGTATCAATGCGAATACAGCCAACCTATGCCGTGGGGCAGGGGCAGATGTTCTAGTGGCTGGAAGCTATGTCTTCAAAGCAGAAAACAGACAGGAAGCTATTGACTCACTCAAATGAAAATAGGCTTATATGCAAGCATGAATAATGGGGATGTCTTTAATAAAGACATCCCTTATATTGCAGTTGATGGTGGTTTAGAACATCTACACCGTCAATCAATTAAACCATTATGTGCTATTGGAGACTTTGATTCTCTAGAACATAAAGAATACTTAGAAGGATTAGAAGTACTTACTTTTCCTACTCATAAGGATGAAACAGATACAGAACTTGCTATTAGTGAAGCACTCAATAGAGGTTATGATGAAATAGATCTTTATGGTGTTATTGGTGGTCGTATTGATCATTTTTTAGGTGTACTTATCTATCTTAGACAGCATCCTGATATTAAAATCACTTTATATGATGATATAAACAGAATATACCTCTTGCCTAAAGGTAAGCATCAAATAGATTGCAGGGAATATAAGTACTTCTCATGCTTTACTGAAAAGACTTGTACTCTCACATTAAAGAATTGTGATTATCCCCTTGATGGTTATATATTAGAACCTCATGATCCACTATGTATTTCTAATCAATGTCATGGTATTCTAACAATTGAAAATAGTGAAGATTTAATATTCATTGAATCACAAAGAATAGGAGGTACATATGGAGAATAAGGACTTTCTTGCGACTGAACCAGTAGGTAAATTACTCAGACAACTCGCCTTACCAACAGTTATTGCGCAATTAATCAACATGCTTTACAACATTGTAGACCGTATGTTTATAGGTCATATTCCTCAAACAGGTGCTCTTGCCTTAACAGGTGTTGGTGTCTGTATGCCGTTAATTATGATTGTGACAGCCTTTGCCTCATTGGTTGGTAATGGTGGTGCACCACGTGCGTCTATTTATATGGGTCAGGGTAATAATGATTATGCTGAAAAGATATTAGGTAATTGTTTTATTACGCAGATTATCGTTTCTATCGTACTTACACTTATTCTATTCTTTGGGAATCGTACCTTCTTACTTGCTTTTGGTGCAAGCAGTAATACAATTACCTATGCCATAGACTATATGAATATCTATGCAATGGGAACACTATTTGTACAATTAACATTGGGAATGAATATGTTTATTACAGCCCAGGGATTTGCGAAAAACGGAATGATTTCAGTTGTCATTGGCGCATTATGTAACGTCATCCTAGATCCTATTCTTATTTTTGGATTTCACTTAGGTGTTAAGGGAGCAGCCTTTGCGACAATTATTTCTCAAGGATGCTCATGTCTCTATGTTCTTCGCTTCTTATTTGGCAAAAAGACAAAACTTAAAATAAAAAAGAAAAACTTATCTTTAAATCACTCAGTCATCTTACCTTGTCTCGCTTTAGGTCTTTCTACTTTTGTGATGCAATCAAGTGAGAGTGTCATCCAGGTCTGCTTCAATTCTTCTTTATTAAAATATGGGGGAGATATAGCAGTAGGGGCAATGACTATATTGACTAGTGTTATGCAGTTTGCGATGCTTCCTTTACAGGGATTAGGACAGGGGGCACAGCCTATTATCAGCTACAACTATGGGGCTAAGAATAAAGAACGTGTTCGAAAGACATTTAAATTATTACTAAAAGTCAGTCTAGTATTCTCAATATGTATCTGGCTTCTTATTCAGATCTTCCCGCAGATGTTTGTAGGTCTCTTTACAAATGCACAAGAACTCTCACTCTTTACCACTAAAGCACTTAGAATCTATATGGCAGTCGTAGGCCTCTTTGGAATACAGATTGCCTGTCAGATGACATTTGTGGCTTTAGGTAATGCGAAAGCATCAGTTATTGTGGCAGTTACTAGAAAATTCATTCTTTTAATCCCACTTATTTATATTATGCCAGCATTACTTGTAGATAAGACAACAGCTGTTTATTTGGCTGAACCGGTGGCAGATATTCTTGCAATCACATTTACAGTATTGTTGTTTAGAAAACAATTTAATAAAGCACTTGAACATATGAACTGAGGTTTCTCAGTTCTTTTTTTTATAGAAATATATTATAATGATATAGACTGAAAGAAGGATGAATATATGAGGAATCTAGAAGATATAAAAAGAAGTGGATTTAAAATCATTGAACAAAAAAGAGAAGAATTTATGAAACAGAGTATTCTTTCTGATGAGTTCTTAGATTTATTAGATAAGAATAAAAAGCCATTTGATCTTTTAATGTCCTATTATCGTTGTGCGGTAATGGAGATAGAAACAAAATTCAGAGTATTAGATCAGGAATATTCTTTAGAATATGATGGTAATCCCATTGAAAGTATTAAGTCACGTATTAAATCATATGATAGTATTGCGAGAAAAGTAAGACGCAAGAATATTCCAATGACTATGGAATCATTAGAGGAAAATATAAGAGATATTGCAGGAGTCAGAGTTGTTTGTTCATTTCCTGAAGATATTTATGAACTTGCAGATAGCTTCTTAAGACAGGATGATATTACTTTGATTGAGATGAAGGATTATATTAAAAATCCTAAACCTAGTGGTTATCGTAGTTTACACTTAATTGTACAGGTACCAATCTTTTTGCAGAAGACAAAGAAGTATGTTTATGTAGAAGTACAGCTTCGTACTATTGCGATGGACTTCTGGGCAAGTTTGGAACATAAATTACGCTATAAGAAGAATATTCCTGAAGACGAAGCAAAGCTTATTGCTCAGGAACTTTATGACTGTTCAGTAGAAAGTGCTAAATTAGATGAACGTATGCAGAAGATACGTTCAATGATGAATAAAGGAGAATCTGAATAGATTCTTTTTTTGTTGGAGGAAATGAAACTTTAATATGTGGTAAACATGGCATTTTATTTTGCTTTTATTGTCAAACAGTATTATATATAATCAAAAATAAGGTAATAGATAGTACGCAATTATATGATAATAACCATTCAGTGGTCTTGTTGAATTATCAGCCTATCATGTGCACTAAACATCGTAACAAGGCAATAGATGATGTTTCTACAGGATATCATTGGAGAACGAGAAAATGTATTATAAAATACAGCAAGTTTTTTGCAGACATGCTATAATTTTACTATATTTTGAAAAAAGATTGCAGATGAGTTTTTTGAAATATATAAAAGAAGTTCGAAAACAAAGCTTATGAGTCAGACAAAATTTGCAAAAGTATTAAATTTATCATACTCAATTGTCAGTAGGTGAGGTTTGTGCATGATTTTGATTTTAGTGACTTTAGGAATAAATTATGGTTTGAGAGTGATCTGGGGGATTATTTAGCAGCCATCCTTACTGCAGTAACAAATAACATCACTTGTGCAAATATGGAGGCAGTCTTTAAATTAACAGATAGGCTATTCAAGTCGGAATAGTTCACTGGCTTTGAAAACGAACAGTAATATAAATTAGTATGCGAGGAGGTATAACTCATGTATCAGGATTTATCTATTATGAATGTTCCGCTTCCAGAGGACATTCTGAAATTAAAAATTTATGGTGATTATGCTGGAGCCCAGAAAATGATTCGTTATTTTCTAGAAGAGAAGGATATTCCACAGGCTCTTAGAAAACGTCTAGAAATCGAACAGGAAGTCATTGGCGTTATGGGTGGTAATGAGTATCCTTTTACTTATGATGAAGCATTGGAGATTATGACGAGTCATCTGCATGATTTCAAAAAAGAAGAGTTAGATCATTTAAAAGAAATCAGTGCAGCAGATTGGATTTATATTAATGGCGAGGTACATTTTCAGCGTCGATTCTATGAAAATCTAATTAAAACACGACCAGACTTTGCCAAGCGTGTCATTGTAGAAAATCCAGAGGAAAACAAAGAAAACAACCTGAATCAGAAGCTATTGAACGAAAATATACATTACATGAAGGAACATGGTGGAAGAACTGTACACACTCGTATACGTTCAACAATAAAAGCTAAGAAAAAATTCGAAGAGGTAGGACGCAAGGTTCGCGTACATCTTCCGATTCCTAAGGTATATGAGCAGGTTTCTAATGTAGAGATTCATGCATCTAATCCAGAGATTACATATATAGCACCTGCTGATGCACCACAGAGAACAGTATATTTTGAAACTGAACTGAAAGAGAATCAGGAGTTTATGGTAGATTATTCATTTGATTATCATGTAAATTATGTAGAGTTAGATCCTGCCAAGGTATCTGAAGAACAGCCAGATTTCTGTCTGGAAGAGCAGGCACCACATATTGTATTCACTCCTTACTTAAGAGAACTAAGAGATGAACTGGCAGGAGATGAGACAAATCCAGTTATTTTGGCGCGTCGATTCTATGATTTTGTGACTACAAAAGTGATGTATTCTTTCATGAGAGAATATTTCACAATTGAGTGTATTCCCGAATACTGTGCAATTAATCTGAAAGGTGATTGTGGTGTTCAGGCATTACTGTTTATCACACTTTGCCGCATGTCTGGAATTCCAGCACGCTGGCAGTCAGGTTTGTATGTGACAAAGTATTATACAGGATGCCACGATTGGGCACAATTCTATGTAGCACCTTATGGATGGGTATTTGCAGATCTTTCCTTTGGTGGAAGTGCATGGCGTGAAGGAGACAAAGAGCGTTGGAACTATTACTTTGGTAATCTCGACATTTTTCGTATGCCAGCGAACTCTGAAATTCAAAAAGAATTCATGCCAGAGAAAAAATGGCTTCGCATCGATCCGATTGATAATCAGAGAGGAGAATTTGAGTACGAGGATCATGGTCTTCGTTTCTCTCAGGTGGATGTATCACAGGAACTTATTTCTATGGAAGATATTGAAAAATAAATTATAATAAGTCTCATTGTTAGAAACAGAAATGTTTGAAGAGTGGTGTTGGATGTTTCCTTCCCTTTTCTTTTTTACACACAAGACATTAAAAAGGCGTTACAAATAATATGAATAGAAACAGATCATATTGCCCGTAATGCCTTTTTCTTTTGATTAATTATGTGTCTTTTAGTAGTAAATAAAACAATATATTGTCTTTTTGGTGGCAAATAATACAGTAAAAATATGTTGATTTACGTAGGAACAGCTAGCAAGTTAATTTTTATTCCCATAAATGCTAAATAATCAAAAGTTTTGGGATTACAGTCCAAAAACTTTTTCTTTTGCGAAAGAGGAAAAATACAGTGAATCCCGAAGTTATACAGTATGTCATGTGTTATTCAGATGCACAGATCACAATGAATGTCTACAATCATATTGCAGAATAGTCTTATGTGGGGAATGAAATGTCTAAAATGAACTTGCAAGAAACCGTGCCTGCTGCAGTATAAAACATAGGTCGCTATCGTAAAAATGTGATCAAATCAAGAAAACAAAATATTTAGCACACGCCTCTTGACAGTGCTAATAAAAGTGATATACTAGCATTAGCACAAGAGAAAGAAGAGTGCTAAAGGAGTGATTGCGATGAATGGTGAAAAATGGACAGAAGCAATGCAGGAAGCATTTGGACGTGCAGCTCAGAATGCGTTAGCTCTGAATCAACAGATTGTTGATGTTGAACATCTCATGTATGCATTATTAGAAGATAGTTCTGGTATTTTCTATAGAGTACTGACAAAACTTAATATCTCTATCCCAGAAGTACAGGATTTATTAAATGCGGAGATTAATAAGAAGCCAAGCGTTGGGCAGGTGACTCAGGATCAGCTTCGTTTAAGCTATGATCTCAATAGCTGGATTGCGAATGCTGAAAGAATTAAGACAGAATATAAAGATGACTATATGAGTGTAGAACATCTTATTCTTGCATTATTTAATACGCAAAGCACCTTTATTAAAAACTTTGTATCTCGTTATAATTTAAATAAAAAAGAAGTTGAAAAAGTAATTAAGGAAATGAGAGGAGGACATAAAGTGGATACTCCAAACCCAGAAAATAATTATGAAGTACTAGAAAAATATGGACGTGATCTTGTTAAAGATGTAAAAGATGGCAAGATTGATCCAGTTATTGGTCGTGATGAAGAAATCAGACGTGTGATTCAGATTTTATCACGTAAAACAAAGAATAACCCAATTTTGATTGGTGAACCAGGTGTAGGTAAAACTGCGATTGTAGAAGGACTTGCTTGGCGTATAGTTAAGAACGATGTACCTGAAACATTAAAAGATAAAACTTTATTTGAACTTGATTTAGGTTCACTTGTGGCAGGTGCTAAATATCGTGGTGAATTTGAAGAAAGATTAAAAGCTGTCTTAAATGAAATTAAGAAGTCTGAAGGACAAATCATTATGTTTATTGATGAAATCCATCAGTTAGTAGGTGCAGGTAAGACAGATGGTGCTATGGATGCCGCTAACTTATTAAAACCAATGTTAGCACGTGGTGAATTACATTGTATTGGTGCAACAACATTGGATGAATATCGTCAGTATATTGAAAAGGATGCAGCCTTAGAAAGACGTTTCCAGAAGGTATTGGTACAAGAACCTGATATTGATGATACAATTGCAATTCTAAGAGGTTTAAAGGAACCATTTGAATCTCATCATGGTGTTCAGATCCAAGATAGTGCAATTATCGCAGCGGCTCATATGAGTGATCGTTATATTACAGATCGTTTCTTACCAGATAAGGCCATTGACCTTATTGATGAAGCATGTGCTTCAGTACGTATGGAAATTGACTCTATGCCTGAAGAACTAGATACAATTACTCGTGATAAGAATCGTCTAGAAATGGAAAGAATCTCTATTGAAAAAGAAGATTCAACTGAAGATAACGAAAAGAGACTGGAAGAAATCAAAGAAAAAATTGCTTCTTTAAATGAAAAGATTGCTGGATTAACTGAACAATGGAAATCAGAAAAGTCTCAGGTGGATCATATCAAGGATTTAAAGAACCAAAAAGTACGTTTAGAAACACAGATGGCACAGTTTGAATCTCAGGGTAACCTAGAAGAAGCCTCTAAAATTAAATACCAGACTATTCCAGCTATTAATAAAGAGATAGAAGAATATCAGGCTAAAGAAAATGATGATGCTCTATTACAGGAAAAGGTCACTGTAGATACTATTTCTGAAGTCATCTCTAGATGGACTAATATTCCAGTTTCTAAGTTAATGGAATCAGAAAAAGAAAAACTATTACATCTTGAAGATATTATGAAGAAGAGAGTTATTGGTCAGGATGAAGCCATCACTAAAGTCACTGATGCAATACTTAGAAGTCGTGCTGGTATCAATGATGAGAATAGACCTATTGGTTCATTCTTGTTCCTAGGTCCTACTGGTGTAGGTAAGACAGAAGTGGCTAAGACACTTGCTGAACAGCTCTTTGATAGTGAAAAGAATATCGTACGTATCGATATGAGTGAATATATGGAGAAATATAGTGTCTCTCGTTTGTTAGGTGCTCCTCCAGGATATGTAGGTTATGAAGAAGGTGGACAGTTAACTGAAGCTGTCAGACGTGCTCCATATAGTATTGTCTTATTAGATGAAATTGAAAAAGCCCATCCAGATGTCTTCAATATCTTATTACAGATTCTAGATGATGGTCGTTTAACAGATTCTAAGGGTAATGTAGTCAGCTTCAAGAATACAATTATCATTATGACTTCTAATATTGGTTCTCAGTACCTGTTACAGGGTAACAATGAAGAAACACGTAAAGAAGTAGATAATGAATTGAAGATGCACTTCAAACCTGAATTCTTAAACCGTATTGATGAAATCGTTATGTTCAACTCACTTGATTCAAGTGTTGTTTATAAGATTATTGATAAGTTTATTCATGAACTTGAAGGTCGTCTCGAAGAAAAGAAGATTACTCTAGAAGTCACTGATGCAGCTGAAAACAGAATTGCACAAGATGCATTTGATGCCACATTTGGTGCACGTCCAATCAAGCGTTATATTCAGTCACATATTGAAACAATGCTTGCAAGAGAAATAATCAAAGGTACAATCCATGCTAACAGTCATGTAGTCATTGACTATGATAATGGATTTATAGCTAGAGAAGCATAAGTTATTTGAAAGAAGATAGAAGCCCCCTCTATCTTCTTTTTCTTTTCATTGTTTCATAAAAATGGTAGAATGCTAGAGGAGAGAGATGATTATGCAGAGATATTTTATTAAAAATAATTATAGACAAAATGACATCATTATCACTGATGATTCTATGTATAAGCATATTACTAAAGTAATGCGTATGGAAAAGGGTGAACATGTCATTTGTATTGATGAAGACAAGCATGTTTACTTATGTGAAATCATCGATACAAAGCAGGGTTTACTACAAATTAAAGAAGAACTTCAGGAAGATAATGAATTAGATGTTGAAGTAACACTTGTTTATGGTTTACCAAAGAGCGATAAGTTTGAATTTGTGATTCAAAAAGCAACAGAACTAGGCGTTACACGTATAGTTCCTTTGCGTGCTTCTAGAAGTATAGTGAAAATGGATGAAGGACGTTTTAACAAGAAAAAGGAACGCTTTGTTCGCATCGCTCAGGAAGCAAGTGAACAATGTCATAGACAGATTGTTCCTGAGATTACACCTCCTATTCAATTATCACAATTAAAGGATTATTTATCTGAAGTGAATGTTGTGGCATATGAGGAAGAAAGTAAGAATGGGGAACATCATGCTTTCACAAAAGCACTCAATGATCTTCATACATCTATTACTATTATAGTAGGACCAGAGGGTGGTTTTGATCATCAGGAAGTAGAAAAGATGCAGTCAATGGGTGTTGTGCCATGCTCTATTGGTAATCGTATTTTAAGAAGTGAGACAGCACCTTTATATATGCTTAGTGTTATAGGGTATAGAAGAGAATTGGGGGATTAATATGAACTTTATTGCAGTCATTAATAAATACAGCAGGGATATAAAATACAATAAAACAAACTTATATCATTATTGTGAAGAACATAAAAAAGAATTAGAAGACTTGAATATTCGTTTTAAAGTTAAATCAGAAATTGAATTATTCAATATGGAAATCCTTTTGCGTGCACTAGATGTAAAAGATGCAATTGAAGGTTCCTATAATCTTTTTGCGTCAGGTCATTATGATATGTTTGAATATATTACCTATGAAGAAAAAAGAAAGATGTTTAATAATGATTTAAAGAATGTATTAGAAACACTCCCTCATTTTTATGATGAAGAAAGTTCACGAGATATTTATATTCCTATCTATTCTCCTGATATCAATAATTGGTATATCAATGATTATCAGATTCTCTTATTAAAGCAGCATGCAGAATATGTGAAGAATCAGCCAATTACACTAGATACTGCTTTTAGATATTATGGACCAGTTGTATTTGATACACCTTTTTCCAGCTTAGAAAAAGTATATGAAAACGAATCACATATTGCCTATTATTATGAAGAATTAGGCGCTATCTATTTATTTGTGAAAGAAGACTATTCACTGATCTGTCGTATTGTGATTGGTGATGATAATCGTCATTCTAACAGGGCATCTATTGAAGATGCAAAAGAATTAGTGGTTTATTATGAACATGGTGAATATACACAGTTCATACAATACATGTATGATCATCAATTAATTAGTGATCGTACATACAAGAAATTAATAAAGAAAGTGAAGTGAGACAATGGCAACAGTTGCTTTTCATACATTAGGCTGTAAAGTAAACAGCTACGAATCAGAAGCGATGTTAGAAATATTCAAGAAAAGAGGGTATGACAATATCGACTTTGAATCTCCTGCAGATGTATATGTTATTAATACATGTACTGTCACAAATACAGGGGACTCTAAATCAAGACAGATGATCCGTAAGGCACATCGTACTAATCCTGATGCAGTAATCTGTGTAGTGGGATGCTATTCACAGGTAGCAAGTGAAGAAATCACTGAAATAGAAGGTGTTTCTATAGTACTTGGAACACAACATCGTGCTTCTATTGTAGACTTTGTAGAAGAATATAAGATGACACATAAACAGATTGTGAAAATAGAAAATGTTATGAAGGTCTCTCGTTTTGAAGACTTAAGTATTCATGCATTTGAAAATAAAACAAGAGCCTTCCTAAAAATTCAGGATGGATGTAATAACTTCTGTACATATTGTATTATCCCTTATGCACGTGGTGGCGTTCGTTCTCGTCCTAAAGAAGATGTTTTAAGACAGGCTCAGGAACTTGTAGATAGAGGATTTGTAGAAATCGTCTTAACTGGTATTCATACAGCAGGTTATGGTGTGGATTTAGACAATTATTCTTTCTATGATCTATTAGTAGACTTAACAACTAAAATCAAGGGATTAAAGAGATTACGTATTTCTTCTATTGAAATGAGTCAGGTGAGTGATGAAATTATTGAACTTATTGGAAGAAGTCCTATTATCGTAGATCATTTACATATTCCTATTCAGTCTGGTACAGATTCTATTTTAAGAAGAATGGCAAGACATTATAATACAGCTGAATTTGAAAAGAAATATTTTGAACTTAAAGAAGCGTTACCAGGTATCTCTATTACTACAGATGTCATTGTAGGATTCCCTGGAGAAACAGAAGAAGACTTCGTTGATACATATAACTGGATTAAAAAACTTCATTTCAATCAATTACATGTTTTCCCTTATTCAAGAAGAAAGGGAACACCAGCAGATAGAATGCCAAATCAGGTACCAGGAGATGTCAAGAAAGAACGTGTTAGAAGACTATTGCAGCTTTCTGATGAATTAAAAACTGAATTCGCATTATCTGAAATGAATAAGGAACTAGAAGTGCTTATTGAAGAAGAAAAGGATGGCTACATGGTAGGACATGCCTCTAATTACTTAAAGGTTTTTGTTGCAGATCATTCTTTAAAAGAAGGACATATTTATAAAGTAAAGGTAACAGATCATCGAGGTTATGATTTAATCGGGGTGGTTTCTAGTGAAGAAGCTTAATGAGCTTTTTAAAGTTGAAAGTGATATAAAGATTGAATCTATTCATAGCGATTCCCGTTATGTCAGAAAGGATTCTATCTTCTTTTGTATTGAAGGTCTTGTCACAGATGGTCATAAATATGTCGATGATGCCATTTTCCAAGGTGCTAAATGTATTGTTCATTCTAAGCCGTTACGTCGTTATTATCAGGGCATTGTTTATATTCAGGTATCAGATGTCTTAGATGAACTTAATCGTGTGGCAGATCTCTTCTATGATCATCCTTCCTATAAGATGACAGGAATAGGTGTTACAGGAACAAGTGGTAAAACAGTCGTAGCCCGTGTTGTTGCAAGACTACTCGGACGTTATTTAAAGATGGGCTATGTAGGTAACAACGGAATAGAATATGGACCTACAATGATGCAGATGACTGGTACTACACCAGATCCTATCTGTTTGCATCGTAACTTCTATAACATGGTTAAAGAGAATGTGAAGGGCTTTACTCTAGAAGTCTCTTCTCATGGCTTAGCTTTAAAGCGTGTTGATTCAGTTAATTTCAGTATTGCGGTATTTACAAATGCCTATGAAGAACATATGGACTTTCATGGAACTGTAGATAACCTGATGACATCCTATGTTAAACTCTTTAGATTGCTTAAAGAAGGTGGTTATGCCATTCTTAATGCAGATGAAGTACGTTTTAATCATTATCTAACTACTAACTATAAGGATATGGCTGATCATGCTAAAATATTAACCTATGGTATTCATCATAAAGCAGATATTATGGCACGTGAGATTGAATATTATATAGATCATTCAGCATTTAATATCTATATTAAAAATCATTACTATCATGTAGAAGTTCCTATTATTGCACCATTTAATATATCTAACACTCTTGCAATATTGACAACTCTTTATGCCTTAGAAATGACACCGGATGAAATCGTGAATGCGATTAAATATATTCAGCCAGTAGAGGGTAGAATGGAAGTTGTCCCTGTTAAACAGCATTTTCATATTATTGTTGATTATTGTCAGCATGCACATAACTTTGAGGAAGTATTCAAGTTTGTTCATAGTGTTAAAGGAAATGGTCATTTAATTGCGGTATTTGGTGCACCAGGACGTAAAGATATCCATAAAAGAAGTAAGATAGGTGCTTTAGCTAATAAATACTGTGATTATGTTATATTGACAGAACAGGATGAAAGAGATGATGATATCGAAGGCATCTGTTCACAGATTCAAGAACAGATTGTTGATCCTATTTCAGTGATTATTACTGATCGTCGTTATGCTATCCAGCAGGCAATAGATGCAGCCTGTCCAGGTGATGTTATTTTGATTTTAGGAAAAGGTCATGAACAGTTCATGACATCACTAGTGGGTAATACACCTTATCCCGGAGATAAATTCATTGCTCAGGAATATGCGAAAAAACTCTATAATGAACAATTAGAAGATGATATGTAAAACTTGAAAAATAAAAGTCAAAAAAGGCTTGCATTATTAAAAATCATTGTGTATAATCATATTCGAATTTAGCGGTAAAGGGGGGAAAGTTCAATGGCAAAGACAGTAGTAAGAGAAAATGAATCTTTAGATGATGCTTTACGTCGTTTTAAGAGACAAGTTTCTAGAACAGGAACCCTTGCTGAAGCTCGTAAAAGAGAATTCTATGTTAAACCTGGTTTAAAGAGAAAAATGAAATCAGAAGCAGCTAGAAAGAACCAGAAGAAACGTCGTAGATAAGATTTATTTTTAGAAGAGTCATCTGACTCTTCTTTTTTTCAATGAAAGGATGATTTTATGGAAAAAGTGATTCAGTTAAGTGATTATAGCTTAGATGCCATTCAATTGTTGTGTGGCCCAAGTGATGAAAATATCGCTTTATTGGAAGATGAATTTGAGAATGCAATCAATGTCCGTGGTACAGACATTTATTTAGATCATAGTGACCCTGTATTAGAAAAGGTGATTCAGGTACTTGCTAAACTTACTAAAAAGGATGTACGTATTTCTAAAAGAGATGTGGTGTACGCAATCAAGTTAGGACGTAACGGTAAGCTTGATGAAATGGATTCTCTATTTGATATTCATATTGCCCGTACAAGTCATGGCAAGATCATATATCCTAAGACAATGGGACAGCTAGAATACTATCATTCTTTAAAAGATCATGATGTGGTGTTCGCAATTGGTCCAGCGGGTACAGGTAAAACATACTTATCTGTAGTGTTTGCTGTACAGGCATTAAAGAATCATGAAGTACAAAAAATCATTCTCACTAGACCAGCTGTAGAAGCAGGAGAAAACCTAGGGTTTCTTCCTGGAGACCTTAAGGAAAAGATTGACCCTTACTTAAGACCTCTTTATGATGCACTTTATGATATGTTAGGTGCAGAAAATACAGAGAAATTAATCGAAAAGGGTATTATTGAAATAGCTCCACTTGCTTATATGCGTGGGCGTACACTAGAAGATGCTTACGTTATTTTAGATGAAGCACAAAATACAACAGACAATCAGATGAAGATGTTCCTTACACGTTTAGGCTTTAACTCTAAGATGTGTATTACAGGGGATATTACTCAGATTGACTTACCTAAACAGACAACAAATGGTCTTAAACATGCTATGAAGATCTTAGATGGTGTCAAAGGTATTTCCTTTGTTTACTTAACAGCACTTGATGTAGTGCGTCATCCAGTTGTTGCTAGAATCATTGAAAAATATGACATGAACAAATAAGACTGATTATTTCTAATCAGCCTTCATAATATTTCAATATCTTTTTATGGGCAGTAGGAATAGTTAATTCCTCCTGCTTATTTTTTGTATAGAAGTCAATAGAACGAATATCTGCTTTAAATACATATACATGCATATACCATGTACGATGAGTAAATACATGCTTAAAATCCTTTAAGTGTGATAATACCTCTAAGTTGATCCCATAGTCTTCTTTAAATGCTTCTATAAAGGAATAAGGACTCTCTACATCATATTGAGGAAGTAAATGCATATTTTCTAGTAGCCCATTTTTATTTTTAATAAGCATCACTTCATCATCATATACTACAATACCTGTAATATAAGATAAGCTTTTCTTATTTACTTTTTTTATATTAATAGGTAGCACGTTCTGCTTATTTGTCAAATAGGCAATGCATTCCTCCTGGAGTGGACATTCATTACAATGAGGGTGAACAGGTAAACATACCGCATTCGCAAAATCCATAATCCCTTGATTGATCTTTGCTGAATCATAACCAATAACTAGCTGATTACCGATATCTGTAATTGTCTTCACAGTCTTATTTAACGCAATATTCTCTTCTATCGCATATAATCTACTCAATACTCTTAAGGCATTCCCATCTACCGCAATATAAGGCTTATGATACGCAAAACTCATAATAGCACTTGCAGTATAGGGGCCTACACCAATAAGCGCGAGAATGTCTTTATACTCCTTAGGGAATGTATCTTTCATCAGATTAGCACTCTTATGAAGATGCAAAGCACGACGATAATACCCTAACCCTTCCCAATACTTATAGACTTCTTCTATTGTTGCATTCGCAAGTGTTTCTATATCCGGAAATCTTTCAATAAAACGTTTATAATAGGGAATCACTGCAGTGACAGTCGTCTGTTGCAGCATAATCTCACTTACCCAGATTTTATAAGGGTCTTTAATATCTCTAAAAGGAAGATCACGTTTATTGACTTCATACCACTTTATTAATTTTTCTTGTATACTCATATAAATCACCATGAGCCATTATATAATATGTATGTATTTTTGTCTTTGAATATGCTAGAATATATGTACAAACTAATTCGTATTAGGAGGTCAATAGTATGAAACTGATAATTGCGATTGTGAATAATGATGACAGTTCAACTGTCCAGAGCGCTTTAACTGAAGGTGGATTCTTTGTCACAAAGCTTGCTACTTCAGGAGGTTTCTTAAAGAAAGGTAATACAACATTCTTTATAGGAACAAATGATGATAAGGTAGATAGCGCTATTGAAATCATTAAAGCCAATGCAAAGAAACGTGTAGAAAAGGAACCTACAGTACCACCTACTGAAATGGGTGAATTCTTTACACCAATTATGGTAGATGTACTTGTTGGTGGGGCAACAGTATTTGTAGTTGACGTTGATCGTTTTGAGAAAATCTAATAATTAAGAAAAAAAGGATGGTCAAACCATCCTTTTTACTTTAAGATATCAACAGGTGATATAAATGAATGAAAATTTTGAATATAAGATTGCAACAAAAGAAGATATAGACGCAATTGTCCAGTTTCTTGCGAAAGATTATTATGAAACATCAAGAGCTTTAAAAGATCCCTGCAAGATGATCTTTTTAGCCTACAGTGGAGAAGTGATTATAGGTATACTAGAACTCTTAGATCTTTCTAATATATCTTTTGTTTATGTATCAGAAGATTATCAGGATACTCTTGTACAAGAAGAGCTGCTTGAACTTGCTGAAAGATTTGTTACAAAAGAACTAACTGCTTATACAGATGAAGAACATCTTTCTTTCTTTAAGCAGCACGATTATAGTGTAGATGTAGAATCTAATGGTCGTTATTTATTGAAGAAGACAATTCCTGTACTACCTCGTTTTATTGATTATGATCAGGTTTTAGCGTTTATTGAGGCACAAAAGGATCGAGTTTATTCTCTCACAAACTTTAAGAACTTTATGTATGATTTCTATGATCCTCAAACTAAATTAACATGTGTTCATATTGGTGGTACAAATGGTAAGGGTTCTACAACTAACTATACAAAAGAAGTATTAAAATGTGCAGGTTATAAGGTAGGTACATTTACTTCTCCTGCCTTAGTAAATCGTTTAGATATTATTCGTGTTAATGATAAACCAATTGATGAAGCGACTATTGTAAGATATGCGAATCGTTATATGGATGATTGGATGGCTTATGAGCTGTCTAAGTTTGAAATAGAAGTATTTATCGCAGTTATGTATTTTATTGAACAGGGTGTAGATATTGCCTTATTTGAAGTAGGGCTTGGTGGGACACTAGATGCCACTAATATCATTTCACCAATACTTGCAGTTAATACAAATATTGGTTTAGATCATATAAACTTCTTAGGAAATACATATGCGAGTATTGCAAGAAGTAAAGCGGGAATCATTAAACGTGGTATTCCTTATATGACGGCAGAAAGAAGACCAGAATGCTTAGATGTCTTCTATGAAGAAGCTCATAAGCATCATTCTTATGTTATAGAAATAAGAAAACCTAAACGTGTCTATTATGGTGCCTCTATTTCTTATGATTATCATGGTTATCATATATCTTTATCTACTTCAGCACATTATCAGGTTACTAACAGTGCACTTGCGATTAATATATTAGAATATATTAGAAAAGAATTCCCATTCAAAGATGCAGATCTAGAAAAAGGTATGCATGATGCAGTATGGGAAGGACGTTTTGAAACAATTCATCAAAATCCTTTAATTATCCTAGATGGTGCACATAATAGAGAAGGAATGGATGCCTTCTTTGAAAGTGCCCGTGATTTTAGTGATATTAAAATCATCTTTTCCGCACTAGGAGATAAAGATACCCATCATATGTTAGAAACATTATTATCTTTATCAAAGGATATTACTGTTACTCAGTTTGATCATCCTCGTCGTGCAACTGCCAAAGCTCTTGCAGAAGACTTTCCAGTGAAGATTGATGAAGACTGGAAACATGCAGTAGATGAGGCTTATAGTCATAAAGGTGTTGTATTTATTACAGGTTCTCTCTATTTTATTTCTAAAGTGAGACAATATATATTATCTAAATAATGAAGAAATTTATTAAATATCAATGGCCCGATGAGGTTATTCATGCATTAGGTGATATGGGAATGATTGCGCCTGGAATAATCCAAAAGCAATCGTATAGACTTATTGAGAAGAGTCAATCATTTATCTTAAATGTTGATTCTTCCAAAGATCGTCTGTTATCCATTATTCCACCTTTACTTGCATCTATGATTCATGAAGAGAAAACACAGATTATCTTGCTTGGGCATAAAGAAGAGTTGTTATCATCTTCTTTTGATATGAAAGAATATAATAAATACACACAATATCGTTTTATTACATCTTATCCTGGCACCAATACATTTGAAGAATGCCAGACAATTTATAAGGGTATTGACATACTCTTTACTACGCCTTCTAAACTATTAGAATATATGAGAAGACAAGTGATAGATACTAACTTCGTCTCATATCTCATTTATCAGGATTCTCATAGCTTTTCTAGTGAAGAAATAAGAGAAATAAAGGAAATCAAGAAACATCTTCCTTTAGACTGTTCAAGTATTCTTTATGGACTACATCATCATGATTTCTTAAAGAAAAATATTCATACTACATTGCATGTTGATTCTTCTAAGGTAGAATGTACACATTTCTTATGTCATGATGATTATTTTAATACAGAAAAGAAACAGGTTATATTTGTAGAAAGCTATGAAGATATTCTTTATTATGCTGAAAAACTGAATGTTAATTTTGTGATTCATCAATTTATGAATCATGCATCTCAGTATCGCATCATGCATGAGTTTAATATAAAGGGTGGCCTTTTGATCGTATCTGATATGGCTTCACGCTATTTATCTTTGCATTGTGACACAGTGATTCATTTAGGAACTACTCATATAGACCAATATATGTCTCATTTATCCCATGTTTTAGGTGTGAAACATTCTTATATCTATGATACAAAGTTCACTAAGAAACAGATTGAAGGAGTCGTTATTACTATTTCAAAAGAGGATTATGAGACAAAACATCATCTTCTTTATGAAACAATAACTAAAAATCCAGACATGCTTCAAACATTACAAACTGATCAATTAATTACGATTATCCATCATTTAGCCCTATAGGAGAAAAATGTTGTTATTTTTTTAACAATAATAATTCCCTTATATAGGGCTTTTTTTAAATGTGTAATCAATTACAGAAAAGAAAGCGTTTGCAAGTAAGCCCTTACAAGTGTATAATAAAATAAGTGAAAAGACATAAGGAGGATTTAGTAGTTATGAAAAAATATGTTTACTTATTTAGCGAAGGTAACAAGGATATGCGTAATCTCCTTGGTGGTAAAGGTGCCAACCTTGCTGAAATGACAGGTATCGGTTTACCTGTACCTCAGGGATTCACAGTGACTACAGAAGCTTGTACACAATATTATGAAGACGGAAAAATGATCTCAGATGATATTAAAGGACAGATCGTTGAACACGTTAAAAAGCTTGAAGAAATCACTGGAAGAACTTTAGGTGATCCAAAGAACCCATTATTAGTATCTGTACGTTCTGGTGCAAGAATCTCAATGCCAGGTATGATGGATACAGTATTAAACTTAGGTTTAAATGATGAAGTAGCTAAGGAATTTGCTGCAACAACTGGAAATGAACGTTTCGTATATGATTCATATCGTCGTTTCATCCAGATGTTTGCTGACGTTGTAAAAGGATTCCCTAAATCAGACTTCGAACATAAATTTGATGCAATTAAAGAAGAAAAAGGTGTTGAATTCGATACTGAACTTACTGCTGAAGACTTAAAAGAAGTTGTTGCAGTTTATAAAGAAGCTTATAAAGCACATGCAGGTGTTGATTTCCCTCAGGAACCACTCGAACAGTTATTAGCTGCAGTTGAAGCAGTATTTGGTTCTTGGAATAATGACCGTGCCATCACTTATCGTCGTTTAAATGATATCCCAGGTTCTTGGGGTACAGCTGTAAACGTTCAGCAGATGGTTTATGGTAACAGAAGTGATAAGTCAGGTACTGGTGTTGCCTTCACTCGTAACCCGGCAACTGGTGAAAATAAATTATTCGGTGAATATTTAATGAATGCTCAGGGTGAAGACGTTGTTGCTGGTATCAGAACACCTCAGCCAATTGCGACATTAAATGAAGTTATGCCAGAATGTTATGAACAGTTCCAGAAGATCTGTCATATTCTTGAAGACCATTATAAAGATATGCAGGATATGGAATTCACAATTGAAGATGGTAAATTATTCATGTTACAGACTCGTAACGGTAAGAGAACAGCTCAGGCTGCTTTAAAGATTGCTGTTGACATGGTTGATGAAGGCATGATTAATGAACAAGAAGCATTGTTAAAGGTTGAACCAAAACAGTTAGACCAGTTATTACATCCAAACTTCGATAAAGAAGACTACAAGGCTGCAAAGGCTGTTGCTACAGGTTTAGCTGCTTCTCCAGGTGCTGCTACTGGACATATCTACTTCACAGCTGAAGATGTTCAGGAAGCACATGCAAATGGTGTACAGGATATGATCTTAGTACGTAATGAAACTTCTCCAGAAGATATCGAAGGTATGAACTTAGCTAAAGGTATCTTAACTGTACGTGGTGGTATGACATCTCATGCTGCAGTAGTTGCTCGTGGTATGGGTACTTGCTGTGTTGCTGGTTGTGGTGTATTAAGAGTTTCAGAAGATAAGAAGACATTAACATTACCAGATGGTACAGTATTAACTGAAGGTGATTATGTATCATTAAATGGTTCTACAGGTGAAGTATTTGCTCAGAAGATCAAGACTGTTCCTGCTGCAATTAGTGGTGATTTTGAAACATTCATGGCTTGGGCTGATAAAGAAAGAAAATTATTAGTAAGAACTAATGCGGATACTCCAAGAGATGCTAAACAGGCTGCGACATTTGGTGCTGAAGGTATCGGATTATGCCGTACTGAACATATGTTCTTCGAAGAAGAAAGAATTTTCAACTTCAGAAGAATGATCACTGCAGAAGATGTAGAAACTCGTAAGGAAGCATTAGAAAAGATTCTTCCATACCAGAGAGGAGACTTTGAAGAATTATTCAAAGCTATGGATGGATATAGTGTTAATATCCGTTTCTTAGATCCACCTCTACATGAATTCTTACCTCATACTGATGATGAAATCAAGCCATTAGCTGAAAGCTTAGGTATGACTTTCGAAGCATTAAAGGAAAGGGTAGAATCATTAAAAGAATTCAACCCAATGATGGGTCACAGAGGATGCCGTCTTGCTGTTACTTATCCAGAAATTGCTGAAATGCAGACAAGAGCTGTCATCGAAGCTGCAATCAACGTAACTAAGGAAACAGGACATCCAGTCACTCCAGAAATCATGATCCCATTAGTTGGTGATGTTAAAGAATTAAAGTATGTTAAGAATGTAGTTGTTAAGACTGCTGATAAGTTAATTGCTGAAAGCGGATTAGATATGAAATATGAAGTTGGTACTATGATTGAAATTCCAAGAGCTGCAATCACAGCTGATAAGATTGCAACTGAAGCTGAATTCTTCTCATTTGGTACTAATGACTTAACTCAGATGACATTCGGTTTCTCAAGAGATGATGCTGCTAAGTTCTTAGGCGATTACTATTCTAAGAATATCTATGAACATGATCCATTCGCTACTGTTGACCAGGAAGGCGTTGGTGAATTAATGAAGATTGCATCTGAAAAGGGAAGATCAACTCGTCCTAATATCAGACTTGGTATCTGTGGTGAACATGGTGGTGATCCAAAGACAGTAGAATTCTGCCATAAGATTGGATTAACTTATGTATCTTGCTCACCTTACCGTGTACCAATCGCAAGACTTGCTGCTGCTCAGGCTGCTGTAAAAGAAAAAATGGGTATTTTGTAATAACTACTTATCCTTTCACTAGGCCGTTCTTATGAACGGCCACTTTTTTATGTCAAAATTATATGATATAATGACAATTAAGAAGGAATATAAGAACATGAAATTACAACTAACATTAAACAGTCTTGCCTTAATATTATGCTGTGGTGATTTGATTCCAAGTTCCACGCAGCCTATAAGTACACAAGAGTGGCAGGAAATAGAGAAAAAATTAAAATCAGCCCATAAAGAACCAAGTATGATTACAGGGATGAGTATTGATACATTAACCCAGATCATAGGTTTAGATGAATTTACAGCTCATAAGATAGAAAAGAGACAAAAGCTCTTACAAGATCTTTTTTATGCACTGCAGAATCTAGAAAACCAGGATATTGGTGTTACAACTATCTATGAGGAAGATTATCCTGCAAGTCTAAGAGTATTAGGGACTAAGATGCCTTTAGTCATTAGCTATATAGGTGATTTATCTTTAAGTTATGGTGTTAATATATCAGTTGCTGGTCCACAGATGATGAATAAGACAATGCGTCATGTCACTAAAGAAATTATGAAAAAAATTTCAAAGGAAGGCTATACACTTGTTGTAGGTGGTTCTAAGGGTGTAGAAGAACTTGCCCTAAGAACTCAGCTGACTAATAACGGGAATGCGGTGTTATTTGTCGCAGATCATATGTTTGATAAGATTAGACTGTATTCTAAATATATTAAACAGAATAAATTAGTTATTATGACTGCCAATGATCCATATGCTTTATTTGATGTCACTCATGCATTAGATAAGAATCTTTATATATGTGGTATGGTCTTTGCACAGATAGTAACAGGTACGCATATTGGTAGTGGTCCTGTCTGGTTTACTTCTATTCAGAATATCCATTCTCATTGGACAAGACAGCTTGTTTATGAAACATTGGATTATAGTGGTAATATTAGACTTATTGAAATGGGAGAGGCCCATTTTACTGATGAAGATTTAAAATCAGAAGTTACTTTAGCTGAAATATTGGATAATCATGAAACAGTTATTAAGAAGGATGATCCAAGTATTGATCAAATGACAATATTTGAATTCATAGAGGATAAACATGAATAATATAAAAAAATATCCTGTTACTTATACACTACTTGCATTATGTATACTTACTTATATAGGAACAACCTTATTATTTAGTATGGATATGAATGCGATGCAGGGTTTAGCTTGCGGAGGGTTTAATCCATACTATGTTCAAGTTACTCATCAATATTATCGTTTAATTACTGCAAACTTCATTCATTTTGGATTAATGCATATAGTAGTGAATTGTTATTCTATGTATAATCTCAGTTGTTTTGTAGAATATTTGATGGGTTCTAAAAAGTATTTGATAGTCATACTTGTATCCATGCTTTCTACCACTGGTCTTCCTTATATTGCATATTTATTATTGGGCATTGGAGCCCATACAGTAAGTGGCGGTGTGAGTGGTGTAATCTTTGGAATCATTGGTGCTATCGGTGCACTTTATTTGTTCTATCCTACACAGCTTCGCGATATTGCAAGAAACTTAGGAATGAATGTCTTATTGATGTTATTTATTTCTTTTGTTGTTCCAACAATATCATTATCCGGTCATGTAAGTGGTATGATTGGAGGATTTGTTTCAGCTTACATTATTCTTTATATTAATAAAAGAAAAAGACAGAAGTTCTTCTATAGTTCATAAAGCGTTGATATACTTTATACAAGAGGTGAGTCTATGAATATTGCGATTGTCTACAGTCATACAAGTAAATATGCACATATTCTTGCATCACAGATGGCAAAAACTGCAAGAACACAGGCAATTTCCTTTCAAGACTTTGATTTCCATGCCCATGTTGATCTTCTTGTATTAGGATTCGATTGTCCATGCTTTGGTAAACCAAAGGAAGTGGAACAATTCATTATGCAGCTTGATCGTCACTATGTGAAGAATATTGCTTTATTTTCTACATTCATGTTCTCATCAAAGGCATTAGATGATATGTCTGATTTATGTATGAAGCAGGATCTTCCACTTATGCGAGAACAATACTGCTGTAAACTTCCAATAGAACTTCATGCCCATTTATCAGATAATGCGATCAATGGCGGTGTCATCTATGTAGATGATATGATTAATATATGTAGAAATTATTATTGACAGCGTGAAGCTGTCTTTTTTAATGCATAAAAAAAATACTCCCGAAGGAGTATTATTCAATCACCATCGCATTTGGAATAGGTGCTTTTGGATCTTCTTTATTAAAATGATCATAGTAAAGAATACCTTCAAAATGATCTAATTCATGCTGTAAACAGATAGCTGTAAAGCCTCTTGCAACAATAGTCACTTCTTGATCAGTTAAGGCATCATATCCCTTAACAGTCACTTTAGCACTTCTAGGTACAATACCTGGCTGATCTTCAGGAACAGATAAACATCCTTCACCATTCTTTAAATAAGCCACTTTCACTGCATTTGCTACAATACGTGGATTAACAAGTGCCCACTGATCACACTTTACAATATGACCTTCTTCATCTACAGAAGGAATATAAATTGCACACATTCTTTTTGGAATACCAATCTGAATAGCAGCAATACCCACACCTGGTCTTAAATCATACTTTTCAGCTTTTTCTTCATCCTGAGAATCTACAAGATATTGATACATTTCCATTAAAATATGACGATCTTCATCACTTAATGGTAAAGATACTTCTTTAGATTTCTCACGAATTAAAGGATTTTTATCATCGATTACATTTTTCATGCTTAACATTCTTCGTTTCACCTCTTTGCCATTATAACAGACTCCTTCGCTTTTTCCAATTATGTATACCCTATTTTCTTTTAAGCCTATTTCATGTATAATATTTTTAACATAGGAGGTATTTTAACATGTATGATTATCCATTAGAACCAGATTGGTCAACAGAAGAAATTATCGAGGTTGTTGGGTTATATAATGCAGTAGAACAGGCTTATGAAGAAGGTATAAGTTCTAAAGAATTCATGGAACATTACCGTGCATTTACGTCTATTGCAGATTCAAAAGCATTACAAAAACAATTAGATAAAGCTTTTGAAGAAGCATCTGGCTACTCTATTTATAAAGTATTTAAACGTTCTCAGGAAGAAGAGTGGGTTAAACTATGAACTTCATCAAGAAGACACAAATGATGTTTAAACGTACTGGTACAGATAAAACCATCTATGCCTGTACGATTTTTCTCGCATTATTTGGGATTGTGATGATTGGAGATGCTTCTGTAGGTATGTCGGCAAGTGAAGGCTCTAATTTTGCGACTAAAAACCTATTGAAACAATGTTTATTCGTTATAGTAGGCTTAGGTTTTATGTTCTTATTTGCGCGTGCCTATAAAACACGTCGTATATCAGAAACATTAATGCTTGTCACTTATGGTATTTGTATTATTTTGATGATTGCCTGTTTAATGTGGACAATCAATAATTCTCATGCCTGGATCAAGATTGGTCCATTTACTATTCAGCCTGTAGAATTTATGAAGCTGACCTTAATCATATTATTGAGTTATATATTTGGTGTCTTACCAGATCAGATACGTATTTCTCCACGCTTATCAAAAGAGAAAAGAAATAAACTTATCTGGCGTAAAGCAGTTGTCTGTGTGTTTTTTCCAGCCTTTCTTGTCATTTTCGCATTTTTAATCTGTTGGAAGGTACAGAAGGATATGGGAAGTGGTTTGATATTATTCATTATGGCAACATGCCTATTCTTTGCGACACCATCTCAATACTATCGTCCCTTTAAGATTATTGGCTTAGTTGGAGTATTGTTTCTATTGCTTATCTTTATTCTGTTTCATAATTTTTTCTTAAAGAGTCATCAGATGGCACGTATTTCATCATGGCTGAATCCATTGAAAGATATCTATGGTACTAACTATCAGATCATCAATGGTTTTGTAGGATATACAAATGGTGGCTTGATTGGTCGTGGCTTTGGGAACTCTATTATGAAATTTGGTTATATCCCAGAAGCACAGAGTGACTTTATTTCATCTATTATTGTAGAAGAATTAGGACTTGTAGGTTTTGCAGCTTTCTTTATTCCTTATTCTATTATTATTTATAGACTCTTTAGATATGCTTTTGCAATTAAGGATTCAAGAGAAAAATTAACACTTATTGGAATTGCAAGTTATTTCTTTGTTCATTTAATGGTTAATGTGGGTGGTGTATCAGGACTTATTCCGATGACTGGTGTGCCTCTCCTATTAATTAGTGCAGGTGGTACATCTACCTTAGTTGCTTTAATAGGAATTGGTATAGCTCAGGCCATCATTGCGAAATATAATCGTGAAAAGAAGCAGGAGGCTATTGAGAAATCATTATGATCTATGACTCAATAAAAGAACTCATTGATGCAATTAAAGAAGAGGAATGTTTTAAAAACTATCACTCTTCTTTAAGTGTATTTGATCATCCAGATGTTAAATCTTTGATGAATGAAATGAATAGACTTAAGGAAGAAAAGGAAGATCTTGCACGTTTTGGCAGCTATTGTGACTCGTCACATATACAAGAACGTATGACAGATATAAGAAGAGAACTATATCGATTGCCAGAGATGAATGCTTATTTAGAGTCTTATAGTGAACTTAATAAGATGTTAGATGAAATTACAGATATTGTCTTTAATGATATCAGTGATGAACTCGCAAAGGGAAGGATTGGGAGAAGTTATGCGCGTTATAGCAGGTAAATATAAAAGTAGACAGTTAAAGGCTGTCCCTACAAAATTAACTCGTCCTACGACAGATAAAAATAAAGAGAATCTTTATAACATGATTGGTCCTTATTTTGATGGAGGAATTTGTCTTGATTTATTTGCAGGTAGTGGGGGTCTAGGTATAGAGGCATTAAGTAGAGGAATGGATGAACTTTATGCAGTAGATAAACAATATAAGGCATTTCAGGTTATTAGAGAAAATATTAATAGTTTAAAGATCACAAATGCGCATGTAATGAAGGCTGATTATCGTAAAGCTTTAGGTACTTTTAAGGAAGAAGGAATCAAGTTTAGTCTTGTATTATTAGATCCACCTTATGGTATGAAAGTTAATATGGATATTATTCATACATTAAAGGATAATGGAAATTTGATGGATGGCTGTATTATTGTGGTAGAAGACTTAACTGAAGAGAAGCTTGAATATGAAGCACCATTTAGACTTATTAAAGAAAATAATTATGGTATTACTTGTTTACAGATTGTGAAATACGAGGAGGCTGCAATGTGATAAAAGCAGTATATACAGGGACATTTGATCCTGTGACCAATGGCCATCTTGATATTATTGAACGTGCATCTAAGATGTATGATGTACTTTATGTGACTATTTTTATTAATCCACATAAGACATGCTTATTTACTGTAGAAGAACGTATGGAGATGTTAAGAGAAGCAACGAAGCAGTTTCCTAATGTTGTCATTGACGAAAGCAGTAGTCTTGCTGTAGAGTATGCAAGGGAAGTAGGGGCACAGGTATTAGTGCGTGGTTTACGTGCAACAGAAGACTATAACTATGAGTCTCTCATGTGCTTTACAAACCAGTATTTAGATGAAGGCATTGAAACTGTCTTTTTAATGACACGTCTTGCTTATACATTTGTATCTTCTTCATTTGTGAAAGAGATTGTATCTCATAAACATAGTGTAGAAGGACTTGTACCAGCAGGTGTTGAAGAAAAACTAATAGAAAAATACAGGGGGTAGATTATGCGTTTATTATTAAAGAATGCACATTTGTATCGTCATCAAGCATTTAGTGATACAGATGTATTGATTGAAGATGGCATCATCAAGAAGATTGGTGCATGTAATGAAGAAGCGGATCAAGTTATTGATCTTCACGGAGCACTTTTATCTCATAACTTTATTGATATCCATACACATCTTCGTGAACCTGGCTTTGAACATAAAGAAACTATTTCTACAGGTAGTGCATCTGCACTTTATGGTGGATATGGCACTATTGTTGCAATGGCCAATACATTACCTTGTATGGATGATAAGGAAACTATTGAAGACTTCACTAAACGTTGTGAAAAGGATGCACAGGTAAAAACTTATACTTATAGTGCTATTACAGAAGAACTAAAAGGCCAGAAGGTTGTTGATATGGAAGAAAATATTAAACAGCCTATTGTGCTTGGGTTCTCTGATGATGGTAAAGGTGTCCAGAAGGATGAAAAGATGAAGGAAGCTATGACCCGTGCAAAAGCTCTTGATTCTATCATTGTTGCTCATTGTGAAGATGAATCAGAATTACATGGTGGATGTATTCATGAAGGTCATTATGCGAAAGAACATGGCTTAATTGGTATCAATAGTGCAAGTGAATATAAACAGGTAGATCGTGATTTGCATCTTGTAGATGAAATTCACAATAGATATCATATCTGTCATATTTCTACAAAAGAAACAGTGGCCTTGCTTGGTGCAAGTCGTGCACGTGGTGAAAGAGTCAGTGGTGAAACATCACCTCATCATTTAATTTTGACAGAAGATAACATTCAGGATTGTCATCCTAACTATAAGATGAATCCACCTCTTCGTACAAAAGAAGACCGTGATGCAATCATCAAGGCAGTGAATGATGGAGTCATTACTGTTATTGCGACAGACCATGCCCCTCATGCAAGAGATGAAAAGAGTAAACCAATTGATAAAGCACCATTTGGAATCATTGGCTTACAGCATGCTTTCCCACTTATTTATACATATATTGTAGAAGAAGGCTTAATTAAATTAGAGACAGTTCTTGATTGTCTTACTACTGGACCTGCTCAAACATTAAATTTAGATGCTTCTATTGAAGAAGGTATGAAGGCAGATCTATGTGCATTTGACTTGAATAAGGAATATACAATCAAAGAAGAAGACTTAAAGTCTAAAGCATGCAATACACCTTTCTTAGGATGGAAAGTAAAAGGCGCTTTAATTATGAATATTGTCGATGGACAATTATTAGTGGAGGAATAACATGAAGAACTATCAGGATTTTCTTACAATCAACTACAATAAAGAATTAATTCCTGGTCTATTTGAAATGGAACTTGAAGGAGAAGGGGCTCGTTTTATTACAGCACCTGGTCAGTTCATCAATATTAAGATCAACGACTCACTTCAGCCATACTTAAGAAGACCAATGAGTATCTTAGATTATGATGATACACATATTAAGCTTATTTATCGTATTAGAGGTGAAGGAACTAAGATTCTTTCAGAAAAGAAACCAGGTGAAAAGCTAGATGTGTTAATCGGTTTAGGTAATGGTTTTATTGATACTGATTATAATGAAGTGATTGTCGTAGGTGGGGGAAGTGGTACACCACCTATGTATGGTCTAGCAAAAAGACTTATTGAAAAAGGTGTAAAGGTGACTGCAGTACTTGGATTCAATGGTTCTTATGATGTGTTCTATGAAGAAGAATTCAAGAAGCTTTGTCCTACTTATATTTCTACAATGGATGGCTCTTATGGTACTAAGGGTACTGTTATTGATGCCATTAAAGAAAATAACTTAACTTTTGATCATTACTATGCATGTGGTCCAGAACCAATGTTGGATGCATTAGTAAAGAACTTCCCAGACAATGGTTCTCTTTCTTTTGAAGCAAGAATGGGATGCGGCTTTGGTGCCTGCATGGGATGTTCATGTAAAGTAAAAACTAAACCATATAAGAGAATTTGTGTAGAAGGACCTGTCCTTTCTTCAGATGAGGTGATTATCAATGGCTAATTTACATGTAAAACTACCAGGACTTGATATGAAGAATCCTGTTATTCCAGCGAGTGGTACTTTTGGATTCGGTTATGAATTTTCTAAGTTCTATGATATTAATGTATTAGGCTCTATGAGCTTAAAGGGGACAACTCTTGAACCACGCTATGGTAACCCACTTCCACGTATTGCGGAAGGACCTTCTGGTTTACTTAATGCGATTGGTTTACAGAACCCAGGTGTTGATGAAGTCATCAAGACTGAATTAGTTAAACTAAGAGAAGTCTATTCAGGAAAAGCTATTGCAAATATTGGTGGCAGCTGTGTAGATGATTATGTACAAACTGCTGCAAAACTAACTGAAGAAGACTGTATTGGCGCATTAGAACTTAATATCAGCTGTCCTAATGTTCATGCAGGTGGTATGGCAATGGGTACTGATCCTGCCATGGCTGCAGAAGTCACTCGTTCAGTTAAGGCAGTGATCAATAAGCCATTATATGTCAAACTATCTCCAAACGTCACTGACATAGTCGCCATTGCGAAAGCAGTAGAAGAAGCAGGTGCTGATGGTATCTCAATGATCAATACTCTTGTTGGCATGCGTTTTGATATCCATTCAGGTAAGCCTATTATTGCGAATAAGACAGGTGGTTATTCAGGACCAGCAATCTTCCCAGTTGCTTTAAGAATGGTTTATCAGGTATCTCAGGCAGTTAATATCCCAGTTATTGGTATGGGTGGTATTTCTACTGGTAAAGATGCAATAGAAATGATGATTGCAGGTGCAAGTGCTGTACAGGTTGGTTGTGCTAACTTAGTAGATCCATATGCATGTCCTCGTATTATTCAGGAAATGAATGATGAACTAGATGCAATGGGTATTGAAAATATCACTGATATTATCGGAAAATCCCATCAATATAAATAAAGAGTGCTAAGCACTCTTTTTTATGTTATATTAGAGGATGCGAATGGAGGATTACAAATATGGAACTTAGTCAATTATTAAACCCTAAACAATTAGAAGCAGCCACTTATCTAGATGGACACCTAAGAATCATTGCGGGTGCTGGTTCAGGTAAGACACGTGTTGTCACATATCGTATAGCATATTTAATTGAAGAAGTAGGAGTCAATCCTCATAACATTCTCGCTATCACATTTACTAATAAAGCAGCCAATGAAATGAAAACAAGAGTAGAAAACATTCTAGGTACATCTTTAGGTACAACAATCTGTACGATCCACTCTTTATGTGTCAGAGTACTTAGACAACACTCTACTGCCATTGGTTATCCTCATAACTTCATTATTATGGATGAAGAAGATCAGAAATCACTCATTAAAAAGTTATATAAAGAAAAAGAAATAGATCAGAAATCAATCAGTATCAAATCTATGATCAACTATATCTCTTCATATAAGGTTAACTTTGTATCTCCTGCCAAAGCCCTGCAGCTCGCTGGTAATATGCCAGGAGAAAAACATATTACAGGACTGATCCGAAACAGAATGTCAGGAGGAAATATTACGGCTGTGACACTCAGAGAGCTTTTCTATGAAAAATATAAAGAAGATCATAATATGATGGACTTTGATGACCTTTTAGTCAATACATTAAAGATCTTTCAGGATAATCCTGATATTGTATCAAGATGGTCTAGACGTTATCAATTTGTCCATGTAGATGAATTCCAGGATGTTGGCTCTATTGAATACAACCTTATTCATTACTTTGCCCAGGATTCTATTGTCTGTGTTGTAGGAGACCCAGACCAGACAATCTATTCATTTAGAGGCAGTGATGTGAACTATATCATGAACTTTGATAAAGACTATCAAAACGTTAAAACTGTTATACTAGATCAGAATTATCGTTCTACAAAAACAATCCTTGATATCTCTAATAATCTTATTAAGAAAAACAAGAACAGATTAGAAAAAGACTTATTCTCTGAATTAGAAGAAGGAGATAAAGTTATTCATTATGCAGCAGTAAGTGAAGATGCAGAATCAAAATATATCTGTGATACAATCCAGAAGATCACACAATCCGGTGTATCTGAATCCCATATTGCGGTACTCTATCGTGCGAATTATTTATCTCGTTCTATTGAACAGGAAATGATTCGCAGACAGATTCCTTATAAGATCTTTGGTGGATTAAAATTCTTTAATCGTAAAGAAGTCAAAGATGCTTTAAGTTATATTAGATTAGTTGTTATGGGTGATGATTTATCTTTTGAAAGAGTCGTCAATACACCATCTCGAGGAATTGGTGCGAAGACTCTAGAAAAGATCACTCTTACAGCCTCAAGACATGGTATCTCTAATTATGAAGCAGTCTGCTTCTTCTTAGATGAAACAGGTATAGGTGGTAAAGCTAAAAAAGGACTCAAAGAACTTGTAGAAGTTATTGAGAAAGCAAGAGTTTCTGATAAGAGCTTAGCTGATATTTATGAAGATCTACTAAAGGATACAGGTTATTTGAAACTAATGAAGGATGGGCAGGAAGATAACCGTATTGAAAACTTAATGGAATTAAAGAATTCCATTGATACTTATGTCAATACTCATCCAGAAACACCTGATTTTGAATCTTATTTACAAGATATTGCCCTCTATACATCTCAGGATGAAGAAAAGACAGGTGACTATGTCTCACTTATGAGTATTCATATGGCTAAAGGACTAGAGTTTGACTATGTTTTTGTATCAGGTCTCTCTGAAGGCATTTTCCCTTCTGAAAGAACAATGAGTGAAGGAGGAGATGAAGGATTAGAGGAAGAAAGAAGACTTGCTTACGTTGCCTTTACACGTGCAAAAAAGCGTCTTTATTTGACTGATAGCCAAGGCTTTAGCTTTGTGTCCCAATCTCCTAAGGTCACATCTCGATTTGTAGATGAAATAGGGCGAAACCATGTCGAACATGTCGGAAGACCTTCAAAGTTTAAGACACGTAATTATGTTCATGAATCTTACACAGATTTAATTGGAGATAATGGTGTAAGTGACTGGAAGGTGGGAGATTTAGTCAATCATGATATATTTGGTAAGGGTGTTGTTGTCAAAGTCAATGGACCACTTGTTGATGTTGCTTTTGAAGTTCCTCATGGAATCAAAACTTTAATGGGAAATCATCATGCTTTAAAGCGCTTATCAAACTGATTTTTAAGTTTTATTATGAAGAGAATTTTGTTATAATACGAAAAGAAAAGGAATGAGTAAGATGTCATTTGAAAGACTTAATGAATTAAAAGCCTTATTAAATAAATATAACTATGAATATTATGTACAGGATACTCCTACTGTCACTGACCAGGAATATGACCGTTTAATGGAAGAACTCATCCGTATTGAACAGGCCAATCCTGCTTGGATTACAACAGATTCTCCAAGCCAGAGAGTAGGAGGAGAGGTCTTAGAAGGTTTCAAGAAGGTAACACATCAGCGTATGATGATGTCTCTTGGAGATATCTTTAATGAAGATGAAGTCTATACCTTTAATGATCGAGTTACAGATGTGATTCCTAATCCTGAATATATATGTGAACTGAAGCTGGATGGTTTATCTGTATCACTTGTATATCAGGATGGTGTATTACAATATGGTGCAACAAGAGGGAATGGAACGATCGGTGAAGATATCACTCATAACGTTAAGACAATTCGTTCTATCCCTTTACATATTGATTTTAAAGGACCACTAGAAGTGCGTGGTGAAATCATCATGCCTAAAAAGGCATTAGAAAGATTAAATGAAGAGCGTACTGAAGCAGGTCTTCCTCTCTTTGCGAATTGTCGTAATGCAGCAGCAGGTAGTATTAGGCAATTAGATAGTCGTATAGCGGCAAAAAGAGGACTGGATGCCTTCTTGTATCATGTACCAGAAGCATCACAACTTAATGCAACAACACATTATGAATGCTTAGAAAAGATCAAGGCTCTTGGATTTAAAACAAATCCTTATACACGTAAATGCAAGAACATTAAAGAAGTATGGAACTATATTGAAGAAGTTGCAAAACTCAGACCAACACTTCCATATGATATTGATGGTGTTGTTATTAAGGTTAATGATCTTAATTCACAAAGAAGACTTGGTTATACAGCTAAAGTACCTAAATGGGCGATTGCCTATAAGTTCCCAGCAGAAGAGGTTATTACTAAACTTAAAGATATTGTTTTTACAATTGGACGTACAGGACAAATTACACCTAATGCAGTGCTAGAACCAGTACGTGTGGCAGGTTCACTCGTACAGCGTGCGACACTTCATAATGAAGACAATTGTATCCGTAAGGATATTCGTATTGGTGATGATGTTATTGTAAGAAAAGCAGGGGATGTTATTCCAGAAGTTGTTTCTTCTATTAAAGAAAGACGTACAGGAAATGAAATACCTTTTAAGATGATTACAGTATGTCCTAAATGTGGCTCACCACTTGTAAGAAAACCTAATGAAGCAGCTTATTATTGTATGAATGAAGAATGTGATTCAAAGAAGATTGAAAAGCTGATTCATTTTGCCAGCCGTGAAGCAATGAATATTGATGGACTCGGTGATAAGATCATCGAACAGTTCTATAACTTAGGCTTTGTGACATGTATTGAAGATATATATCATGTGGATATACATGAAAAAGAAATCATGGATATTGAAGGTTTTGGGAAGAAATCCATGGATAAGCTATTAGAGGCAATCGAGAATAGTAAAGCGAATTCTTTAGAAAAACTCTTATTTGGGCTTGGTATTAAAGGCATAGGAGCCAAGATGGCTGATACACTTGCATATCATTTTGGTTCTATGGATGCACTTCTTAATGCGAATTATGTACAATTAACAAGCATCAAGGATGTAGGGGATACAATTGCGTCTTCTCTTGCAGCATTTAAGCGTAATGAACGTAATCTAGAACTGATTGCACATTTGAAAGAATTAGGTTTAAATATGGATTATTTAAAGGTACGTGATACAGGTGATAATCCATTTAGAGATAAAACAGTCGTAATTACTGGGACACTTACACTTATGACTAGAAAGCAGATTAAAGACTATTTAACAAGCCAGGGTGCAAATGTCACAGGAAGTGTATCAAAGAAAACAGATTTAGTGATTGTTGGGGAAAATCCAGGATCTAAATATACAAAAGCAGTTGATCTTGGTATTTCAATCATGAACGAATCAGCATTTAAGGGGGCTAGCGGACTATGAAAAAATTTTTAAAAGCTCTTGTTAGCATCATGCTTATTTTTGCGACAGGATGCTCCAGCAAAACTGTAAAAACATCAAATAGTACAAAAGAATCATCAGCAAAGACATTTGATGGTAATTACTACAACATGATCAACAATGGTCGTTCTAAGAATAGTGAGAAGTTCTATTTAAACTTCAGTAATACAAAGGATTTAGTTACTATTGGTTCAGGATTGCAGATTCTTTCAACAAAGCATTTCTCAACAAATGATTATTATTTATCAGAAGGATTACAATTAACACCGACTGATTACAATAATCTATTAAAAAGAGACGCTGCAGGAACTAAAGAAGAAGATAAGAAATATCCTGATACATTACAGATAGAAAGTGGTAAGACATATGAAGGCTTACAAAGCCCTGTACTTGTGTCTAATATCACTGAACAGGATTATTATAAGAAGAGTGGTTCTAGTTATGCCTTGAAAGGTATAAGTGTTGCTATTATTCTTGATCCTAAGGAACAGATTGATGGAAAGCTTTCTTCTCCTGCAGTTACTTTAAGTGATGAAAAGTTAAGAAGCTATGCTCAGCAGTGTGTTAAGAAAACATACAAATATATCCGTTCAAAGAAGAAAAAGCTTGCAGATGTTCCAGTTATGATTGGTATTTATCGTGCAAATAATAATGAAATATCTGAAACAAATGGTAATTATATTTATGAATCTTTCTGTGAAGGTGGCAGTGTCGGTACTTTAAAGAATGTAAATCATGAAAATGTATACTTTACAAGTACTCGTGCTACTAAGCTAGACCCAGCCACTGCATCAGAATTTGCAACTATCAAGTCTAACTTGAAGAAAGCTTCTACCGAAGCTGCCGGTTTAGTTGGGCAGGCCAACTATATCGATGATACGATCCAGACAATGAAAATCACAGCACACTTGAATATCAAGACATATACAGAATTACTATATCTGACTTCAGTGATTGCTGATAACATTAATAGTAAATTCACACAGGACTTTAATATTAAGGTTCTTGTGTATTCACAGGATGAATTGATGGCTGTGATTATTAAACAAAAAGGTGAAGATGCAAAGACATCTATATTAGAACAGTAGGAGGTCAATTATGGACGATACAGATTTAATGTTGAAAAAACTAGGAAGAAAAACCATGTTCAACATCACTGACGAAGAAATGCCAGCATTAAGAGAACAGTATGAAGTATTCATGAGCCATGTACAGGCACTTGATGAAATTGATACTGAAGGTGTAGAACCTCTCGCATTCCCTTATGTGGTTGAAACAACATTCTTAAGAGAGGACGAACCTAATCATGTAATCAGTACAGAAGATGCATTAAAGAACTGCAAGACTGTACAGCGTAATCAGATCAGAGTTCCAAAGGTGGTAGGATAATGGTGACACATACTATTGAAGAATTACATGAACTTTTCAAAAGTGGAGAGTTAGATGTAAAAGAATATTATAAAGAATTATTTGAAGAAGCAAAGAAACAGCAGGAAAGACTGAATGCCTTTGTAACTATTACTGAAGATGAAGCATATAAGGCTATTGAAGCTCCTATGACTGATGATCTTTTATCACATATTCCATATGTTTTAAAAGATAACTACAACACTAAGGGTATTAAGACAACTGCATCTAGTAAGATGTTAGCTGATTATGTACCAGTATTTAATGCCCATGTTGTTGATTTATTAAATAAGCATGGTGTTAGTTTAGTAGGTAAGGCTTCTATGGATGAACTTGCTATGGGTGGTACTAATAAATCAGCTTTAACTGGTCCAGTACACAACCCTTGGGATACAAGACGTATTTCTGGTGGCTCATCAGGAGGATCTGCAGCACTTGTTGCAAGTGGTCTTATCCCATTTGCACTTGGTAGTGATACAGGTGACTCAATTAGAAAACCAGCAGGTTTTTGTGGAATTGTAGGTTTTAAACCAACTTGGGGTAGAATCTCTCGTTATGGTGTTATTCCTTATGCATCTTCTTTAGATCATGTTGGAGCATTTACTAGAAATGTACGTGATATGGCGATTGTAACTGAAGCATTAGCTGGTAGAGATAATCGTGATATGACTTCATCAAATAGAGAAGTACCACATTACTTAGATAACTTAACTACTGATATTTCTAACTTAAAGATTGGTGTATTAACGACTGTATCTAATGAAGTAAGAAATGAAGAAGTAAAGAAAACTTTTGAAAATGTTGTTGAAACATTAAAGTCTCTTGGTGCAACAGTAGAAGATGTTGAAATGGATAAGAAACTCATGAAGACATTACTTCCTACATATACTATTATTGCCAACTCAGAAGCAACAAGTAACCATTCATGCTTAGATGGTGTTAAGTATGGTGATAGACAGCAGGGTGATACGCCTGATGATGTGATGATTAATTCTCGTACAGATGGTTTTGGTGATCATATTAAGAGAAGATTCATTCTTGGTAACTTAGCTCTTGCAACTGAAAATCAGGAAAAAATGTTCAGAAAAGCACAGAGAGTAAGAAGACTTGTAGTAGATGAATTAAATAAGATTTATGAAAACTACGATATCATTATTGCGCCTAATGGCGGAGGTGTTGCACCTTTAATTGATGAAGCAGCTGAAGATTATTTAAGTGATGAATATATTATTCTTGAAAACTGGTTATGTCTTGCCAACTTTGCAGGTACACCATCTATCTCTATCCCTTCTGGATTTGTAGATAATATGCCAGTCGCTGTCAATATTTCAGGACGTATTTTTGAAGAACAGACTGTCTTGAACTGCGCCTATGCATTAGAAGAAGCATTAGGATTCAAGAACCAGTATAAGAGGGAGGACTAAAGATGGATTACGAAAGAGTCATCGGGCTAGAAGTACATTGCGAATTAAAGACTAATTCAAAGATGTTCTCTGCTTCACCAGTTACATTTGGTGAAGATCCAAATACAATGATCAATGAAGTAGACATGGGTATGACAGGTACATTACCATGTTTAAATAAAAGAGGTGTAGAATTTGCGATTCGTGTATGTCATGCATTACATATGGAAATCGATGAATTACTATGCTTTGACCGTAAGAACTACTATTATTCTGACCTTCCAAAAGGTTTCCAGATTACTCAGGATAAAAGACCTATCGGACGTAATGGTTATTTAATGATTGAAGTAGATGGAGAAGAAAAGCGTATCGATATCGAAAGATTACATATGGAAGAAGATACAGCTAAACAGCTTCATTTAACTGATTATTCATTAATTGATTACAACCGTGCTGGTATCCCACTAATTGAAATTGTCACTAAGCCTTGTATCCGTTCAGGTAAAGAAGCAAGTGCTTATCTTGAAGCATTAAGACAGGTATTCTTATATACAGAAGTATCTGATGCAAAGCTAGAAGAAGGTTCTATGCGTTGTGACGTTAACGTATCTATCCGTCCATTTGGTCAGGAAGCATTTGGTACACGTACAGAAATCAAGAACTTAAACTCTATCAGCAACGTTCAGAAGGCTATTGATTATGAAGCAGGACGTCAGCAGGAAGTCATTGAATCTGGAGGAGAAGTTCTTCAGGAAACTAGAAGATATGATGAAGTAGAAAAAGTGACTACAGTGATGCGTTCTAAAGGGGATGCTGTAGACTATAAGTACTATACTGAACCAAATATCTTACCTATTAGATTAGATCATGCATGGGTAGAACAAATCAAAGATGAATTACCTATGATGGCTGGCGAAAGAGAAAAACATTATGAAGAAGAGTATGGTATTCCTAAGGTAGATGCGAAGATTCTAGTTTCTACTAAGTCTATGTCTGATTACTTCAATGAAGTAATCAAATATACTAAGAACTATAAGAATGCTTCTAACTGGTTATTAGGTGATGTTTTAGCTTTCTTAAATAAGAACAACCAGTCTTATGATGATATTGAATTAAATCCAGAATATTTAGCTAAATTAATCAATTTCATTGAAGATGGTACTATTTCTTCTAAACAGGCTAAAAAGGTCTTTGAACCAATGATGACAGATAATAAAGATCCTGAAAAGATCATTGAAGAAAAGGGTATGAAACAGATTTCTGACCCTAACGCTTTAAAAACTATGGCGAATGAAGTATTAGATGCCAACCCACAGTCTATTGAAGACTATGCGAATGGTAAAGATCGTGCTGTAGGATTCTTAGTAGGACAGGTTATGAAGAAGTCTAGAGGACAGGCTAACCCAGGTATGGTTAACAAGTTACTTGTTGAACTTCTTAAAGAAAGAATTAAATAACTATACTTTACTTTATATCTTTGGTAAAATAGAAGGGTAAAGTAGGTGATTAATGTGTCCAAAGAAAGATTTCATTTTGATGATGAAGAAGATGTAGTTATCCAGACACCTAAGAAGAAGGCTGAAAAGAAGCCTACTCCTAAAGAAATGGGTATAAAACCTTCTAATAAGTCAAAAAAGAAAATTAAGACAAGATATATTGTGCTTGGAATCGTTGCAGTACTTGTACTTGCACTTGGAATCTATTTATATAGTGCTTTAAAGGATGAAGGAGCTATATATGGTGAACGTTGTGAAGGACTTGTAACAGTTCAAAAGAGTGTCTTAGATGATACAGTCAACGAAGCTAAATCTAAACATAGTTCTATTGCATCTATGAATATTGAAACAGCATGTAAGCAGTTCAAGGTGGATATTGAATTTACTAATGGTACATCAGTAAAGACTGCTGAACAAATTTCAAAAGATGTTGTAAAAATCCTTGATTCTAAAGGTGGTCAATCTGCTTATGAAGGATCTGACTATACAGAATTACTTAATAAGCATAATGGTGTAAAACAGTATGAAGTAAACCTTTATTTAACTGGTGGTAACGATACTGATTTCCCAATGTATGGTACAAAACAGGCAGGTAAGGATGATATCGCCTTTACTCTTGCATCTGTAAAGGATCAAGAAACAACAAATAAAGCGAAAGCAACAGAGCAATAAAAAAGCGATTTCTAATCGCTTTTTTTTAACGGGGAGGATATGTATGAATAAGAGAGATCAATTTATAGGTGAGTGCATCGATTATACACATGATGGTTTAGGTGTAGTAAAGCATGATAATACAACTATTTTTGTGAAGAATCTATTACTTCATGAAACAGCTAAAATAGAGATTATTAAGGTGCTTAAGAGTTATTGCGTAGGTAGAGTAGTAGAACTACAGACTCCTTCTATTGAACGTATAGAGCCAAAATGTGACTGTTTTAAACAATGTGGTGGTTGTTCCTTAATGCATATGTCAGATCAAGAACAACAGTCTTTTAAGACTAATAGAGTGAAAGAAACATTCTTAAAGATTGCCCATCAGAACTTGAGAGTCAATGATTGTTTAATGGATCAAGACCCTTATCATTACCGTAATAAGGTACAGGTTCCTTTTGGAATGCAGGATGGACAAATTGTCTCTGGATTCTATAAAGCACGTACAAACGATATCATTAATAACGATTACTGTCTTATTCAAAATGAATTCTCTAATAAGGTCATTAAACGTATTAAAGAATTATTTGAAAAATATCATATTCAGCCTTATGATAAAATCACTAAAACAGGCAATATCAAGCATGTATTAACTAAGACAAGCTATCATAAGAATGAAGCCATGGTTGTATTTATCTCATATAAGAAGAAAATCCCACATATCCATGAAATCATTGATACTTTAACTCATGAATATCCAGAAATACGTACAATTATTCAAAATATTAATTCTCGTCATGATAATGTGATTTTAGGAGAAGAAGAAAAGGTACTATATGGAGAAGGGTATATTGAAGATACACTTTTAGGAAATACTTATAAGATTTCTATGAAGTCTTTCTATCAGATTAATCCAAGACAGGTAGAAGTACTCTATTCTAAGGCTATTGAATATGCGAAATTTAAACCAACTGATGTAGTCATTGATGCATATTGTGGTATTGGTACTATTTCTTTGACTCTTGCGAAACATGTTAAGAAAGTCTACGGTGTAGAAGTCGTTCCACAGGCAATTGTAGATGCAAAAGAGAATGCTGAAAGAAATCATATTACAAATGCGGAATTTGTATGTGACGATGCAGGTCATTTCATGACTGAATTTGTAGAAAGACATGAAAAGGTGGATTGTGTTATGGTGGATCCACCTAGAAAAGGATGTTCTACTGAATTCCTAGAAAGATTGACTACACTGTCTCCTGAACGTATTGTCTATATTTCATGTAATGTAGCGACTCAGGCAAGAGATTTAACTTATTTAGTGGAAAAGGGATATAAGCCTCTAGACGTACAGCCAGTAGATATGTTCCCACATACGCCTCATATCGAAAATATCTTATTATTGAGTAAATAATATGTTCCCATTTAATGATGATCCTCATACTGCATGTATAGTATGCAGTCATATACTTAATAAAGAAGAACCTATTACTTATATCTCTCATGATGAGGATGGTATGTGGCAGTTCTTATGTGGTAAAGAACATACGACAGATGATGCAAGAATTGTATCTCTAGAAGAAGTCTATGCATTAGACCCTTCTATTGGTGAAGTGGCAGATATGCCTTGTGGTTGTTATATGAATAAAAAGTAAAGTGAAGCCTCCTATGTATGTAGGGGGCTTTATATATTAGAAAAAGTAGAATTAGATCTTATGGTGAATTTTTGTCTTAAGTTGATAAGTAAAGCGATAAAGTTTTTCCTGGATAAAGAAAAAAAGCAATAGTTCCTGAAGTGCTAAAAGCAAATCGGACTGTTGCTTTTTTTGTGTTGATAATCAAATAAACTTCAAAAGCTGATGTAAAGTGTGTGGTTCAGTGTTTTTGGAAGTAGTAATACGAGTATCAAATGGTTTAAAGTGATTCTTTGTATAAAAACTCAGAAGAAATTCGTTGTCTTCACATTCAAGAAACTCAATAACGCCACCTACAGAATATTTGATACTAGATATAGTTTCTAGTGCAAATCCCAATAGAATATTTCCTGAGATTTGTTTGCTCATTGGAAGAGAATAGTTCTTTCCTAACTGTGCAATCAAGTAAGCTGCTGTGGTATAGGATTGTGTTTCTTTGTTTAAAATACTGACACGTGACAGCTTTTTTGCCATTGTTTTGCTGATGTTTGAAGCACGGATTGAGATTGGTTTTACTGTAAGTGAAAAATATCCAACTAATGAAGCATCTTCATTATCAAACACTAGATAAGTAACGGATTGATCTTTTTTGGTAAATTCAATCGCATTATGTGACAAAAAGTATTCTACATCCGGATTATTTGGACAAGAAAAATCGGAGAGCAAATCGTAAAGACTTTCCTCTCCGATATATGTCAGTTCATCTTTATCCAAATATGCTCGAATATTTACGGTTAAATATCTACTAGACATGTTTTTTCTTCCTTTTTGCCATTAAAGCTAAGATTTCCTGTGGGTTTGTTAACTGGCGTCCAGGGAGTGTCTGCTTTGGTGTACGGTCACGATCTGCTTCGTCAATTGCTTCTACAAAACGCTTTACGCTATCGGGATTAGATATAACAAAATTATGAGTAATACTTGAACTAGCCATACTAATACCTCCTTTTAATTGGCCTTTTTATAGTTTATGCAATGTGAGATGAGAATATAATCTCGAGAACAAAAATTAATTTAAAATTGTAAATAAGCCAATTATTTAGAACTCAACAATGGTTGGCGATATTATATAACGGAACTGTTGTATTTCTGATTTAATTATACGATTAATGGAGAAATGCGTCAATATGGATATACGAAGTGAAAAGTGAAAAGTTGTCGAAAAGTCGTTTTAAAAAAGTGTATAATATAAATAAGATTTAGATTACGATGTTACACTGACAACATAACAAAATGTCAATTGAAAATGTATGATGAGTACATGCACTGAAATTACCGTTTATGTAATAAATGAAATGTTGGAGTTTTGTAGTTATGAACTCTTTAGCAATTTTGGTGGTGATTAATAGACAGAACTTAAAAAGGAGAACTTATGAAAGGCTCAGAAGCAAAAATGCTTGGATTCATGGAAGGTGCTGACAAGCGTTACGTGATTCCGGTATATCAGAGAAAATATAATTGGAAATATGAAAACTGCCAACAGTTATTTTGCTAAGCTTGATGCTTGTATGCAGGAGATTCTTGTATTTGAAGCAGACTTGGCAAATAAGCTTAGTCAATAAGTATATGAATTAAGATTGAAATGATACTCTTTATCTAAAGATGCGACTTAAAATCTTATCCTTATAACAATGAATAGACCTTGTATCATGTTCCTCTTTACAGGGTTTTTAATATTGAATGATAAACAGAGTGGTATTAAAATTTATATATGAAAGCGAGGAAATAACCAATGAGTAGAAGAGTTAATAGAATACCTGTCGTTCTTGATACAGGTAATGTAAAAGAATTATCTCCAGAAGATATCAAGATGATCTTAAGAGCTGCTGATATGTGTATTATGAAAGCAGGAAGAAATATGCTTGCTAAGATATTAAAAGGTTCTAAGGATAAGAAGGTACTAGAACTTAAACTAAATGAATGTCCTGCTTATGGCTATTATCATGATTTGAAATTAGCTGATATTATGCATTATATTGATTGGATGATTGATGAGGATTATCTTAGAATAAAATATGATGGCCGTCTTCCCTTATTAGTATTTTCTGATGAAGGATGGGAAATAGAGAAAGAAACATTTGCTCAGGAATTATATCAACAGTTCTGCTTGGATGTAAAAGAAAATAATCCGCGTGTCATTCATAAACTGATCAAAGTAAATAGAAAGGTTATTTTACGTATACTTGATATTATTGAGGAAGAAGGCAATAAGGATTTTATTCCTTGTTTAGAAGCTTATAAAAAAATAGAAACAAAGAGAATCGGTAGACGTATTATTGAAGTAGAGAAGACAATTAAAGATAGAGTGTAGGAGTCAAGAATAAAGTGGCAGGCAAGAAATACAAAATGTATATTGCACTGTCACTTTTTTTGTATCATTGGAAGATCTATAACAAAGTAGTCCAATACGACATGTTAATCATGTCATTTTTTGTGGTTCTATCGTTAAATAATTACAAATACAGTATTATGTAAATATTATATGTAAGCGTATACACTAACATATTTGTAATATTCCTATAAATAAATATTATATTTAATTATTACATGTCACAAATTACTAAATATGGTACAGTCTATAGGGTAATTGGCGTTGAAAATGTAACCGCTATCGTTTACTATATTTATAGAAAGTAATAGGCAATTAAAAAAGTCTTATTTTGGAAATGGTATATAAAGGAAGGAGGAATAAATTTTTTTTAATCGTCTATTGTATGTGATTGTTTGCTAATGATTGTGTTATCAATTGCATAAGTGCACAGTTGAATCATATATTACTATGCTCTCTTATTTCTATAATTATTGATATGATAAAGTGGCAAAAAAGCTCTAAAGGTTAAAGAGGAACATTTCAAATTTAATATGAATGACTAAGATAATGAGATTAAGGTTTTTAAAACTTATTAACTTGAAATGATAAATACTTTAACTGGTGAGATGCGAAACATAAATATAAAACTTATAATATGAATGTTATAGAATAACTTATTTTTACTAATAACAAACTATCTAGATTATCAGATATTAAAAAGTGCACTTTATGCAATTGTTTTTATACAATTGTAAACGAATAATTAAAAATTGAAGAAAGGGGAAAGAACTATGAATGTCAAGAAATTCACGAGTTATGCAGTAGCATTGATGATGAGTGTCTCATTAGCACCTATAAATGCGAATGCTCTTACTACTCATAACGCAGTGACGAACGGTTATTATAACGATTCTGGTCAGTGGGTTCAAGGTGAATTAGATCAGACCCTGCCAGAAGGTATTCATTCAGTTGATAAAACAGCTGAAGCACTTGGTAACAACACTTATAAGATGAAATTAAAGGTTGTTACTAAACAGAAGGTTGAAACTTTTACCAAGAAGTCAGCTACAGTTCTTGTAGTTGATACTTCAAATAGTATGGATGGTAACCGTATTAGCAATTTAAGAGCAGCAGCAAATGTGTTTGTGAATTCATATGCTGGTGATAAAGAAAATGTTGGACGTTATCTTGCGGTTGTTGATTTTGCAACTGATGTTAAAGTACCGTTAAATTGGACTGATGTTTCTTCTACTGAGGGTAGAAACAAAGCAGTTAAAGCAATTAACAATCTAAAACCTCGTGGTGGAACAAACCTAGATGCTGGTATTAAACAGGCTACATCTTTATTCTTAAAAGATGACGTGAAAGAAATTCAAAAAGACAACAGAAATACAGTCGTATTAACTGATGGAACACCTACTTATTATCTTAAAGATTGTGAAGGTGGATTCACATGGAATCATAATCATGTCACAATTGATGGTATAACATACGATCGAAAAGGTAATGGCCGAGAAGGTAGTGAAAAAAACCTTGAAGCAACATCTAAAGATGCTAAGCTTCTAAAAGATCAGTCTACAGTTTATACAGTATGTTATGGTGCAGCCAAAGATAAAACATATAAAAATGGTCCTACAGTTTCTGAATTCTTAAAAGGCAATATTGCAACAAGTCGTGATAAAGCATATGATTCAAGTGATACTGATGATTTAGCTAAAGTGTTTAAGGCTATTTCTGAAAGTGTTACAACTGGTATTACTGGTAAAGACCTAGAAGTATTTGATGGAGCTGCTCCATTTGTATCAGTAAGTCAATTACCTTCATCTATACCGCAGGATAAAAGTGGCTTTAAGTGGAAACTTGCAAATGCAACGACTACAACAGAAGGTTCTCAGACTTATTATACTTATGAGTTAGAATACTATGTTACGTTAGATGCTGATCATTCTGAATTTGAAGAAGGAAAACTTTATCCATTAAATGGTGAAACATATATTGTTATGCCTGATGGAAGTAAAGTTAAATTCCCAATTCCAGGTGCAACAGGAATCAAGTCACGTTACACAGTTACTTATACTGATGGCGTTGATGATGAAGTCGTATTTGAAGATAAGGTTTTTCCTGATAGAGTAGTAGGTACAGAAACACCTGAATTTGGTGAAACACCTACAAGAGCAGGTTATACATTCAAAGGATGGTCACCTGCAGTTGAAGAAAGGGTTACAAGGGACATCACTTACAATGCAACTTGGGTTATGAACTGGGTGCCAATGAATGCAGCACCAGTGATTAGAGCCACTGATAAGACAATTGAAGTGGGTGATACATATGATCCTAAGGCTGATGTAACTGCAACAGACGAAGAAGATGGAGACTTAACTAATAAGATTGAAATCTTAAAGAATGATGTAGATACAACTAAACCTGGTAAGTACGAAGTAACTTACAAGGTAACAGACAGAAAGGGTGCATCATATACTAAGTCTATTACAGTTACTGTAAATCCAAAGATGGAAGTATTAAATGCAATCCCTACTATCAAGGCTGAAGATAAGACTCTTATAGTTGGTGATACATTTGATCCTAAGGCTGATGTCACAGCAGAAGACGTGGAAGATGGAGATTTAACTGATAAGATTGAAGTATTAAAGAATGAAGTAGATACAACTAAGTCTGGCAAGTATGAAGTAACTTACAAGGTAACAGATAATCAGGGTGCATCTCGCACTAAGACTATTACAGTTACTGTAAATCCTAAGATTGAACCTCTTAACGAAGCACCAACTATTGATGTAACTGATAAGGAAATCACAGTCGGTGATAAGTTTGATCCAAAAGAAGGCGTTACTGCAAAAGATAAAGAAGATGGTAATTTAACTGATAAGATTGAAATCTTAAAGAATACAGTTGATCCATCTAAGCCTGGCGTATATGAAGTTACTTACAAAGTAACAGATAGTAAAGGCGCATCTTGCACAAAGACTATTAAGGTTACAGTGAAAGAAAAAGCTCCTGCTCCAAGCAAGGATAAAAATAAAACTACTACAGTTGCTCCTAAGACAGGCGACTCTACAAACGTATCTGCAGTGATTGCATTACTTGCAGTAAGTGGTATTGCATTACTCGCATTACTAAAGAAAAAGAAAGTATCATAGTATAACTAAGATATATATCTAACCAAGGGACAGTCGAGAAATCGGCTGTCTTTTATGCTGATTTCGGAAATATCGATAAAATATTGTGATAATAAGAAAGGTAAGCGCTGTGATGTTACAATTAACTAAATATGTTACGATATGGAGTGGCTTAAAAGGCTGTCAATATTGAACATAAAGAATGTTTTGTTTATCATATTAGTATAAGCAACAGAAGTTAAAAAGCAGAGAATTGGTTTATAAGAAGGGAGGATATAATTCTTTTTAATCATCTGTTTACTATTGTTTGCTCATAATTGATTGCATAAAATGTACTGTTTGGATACTGGATGCATGATAAGAGATTGTTTTTCTTGTATTATTATGATTTATAGATGGGTGGGTGATAAGTTGCTCTACCTACTTAGATCATTGAACCAATCACTTGATATATATTTGGTATTCTAATGAATATACACAAATACAAATATAAAAACGGGAATTAAATGTAACATAAAAGTTGTTATGTATATATAAGTGTAAATGTTCATTGAATGAAAGACTGTAATATATTAAGTGGACTGATTTCTTTAGCTAATAATGTGAAAATAAAGAAACACTATGAACTAGAAATATAGGAACTCACCTCATATTCATAAAAGCATTCAGATATGATATTGAATATTGATGAATGGTCAATGTATATGATTATTTCAGAACCAGATAAAGTAATATGAAATCATAGAACTCCGGATGTGCACCTCATATCATTATTATTTTTATGAGTGAATAATAAATATTATTGAGAGGGGTAAGAAAACTATGAATATTAAGAAATTCACGAGTTATGCAGTTGCATTAATGATGAGTTTATCATTAGCTCCAGTTAAAGCAAATGCACTTACGACTGATGGTTCATTGACTAAAGGTTATTATAACGATGTTGGTCAATGGGTAGAAGGTCAACTAAGTCAGACATTACCAGAAGGAATTCAATCTGTCGATAAGACAGCAGAAGCACTTGGTAATAACACTTATAGAATGAAATTAAAGGTTGTAACTAAACAGAAGGTTGAAACCTTTACTAAGAAAGCAGCAACAGTACTTGTTATTGATTCATCAGGCAGTATGATCGGTAAAAAGCGTATGAAGAGTATTAGAGATGCAGCAAAGGCATTTGTACAGTCATATGCTGGTAAAGATAAAAACACTGGACGTTATCTAGCAGTTGTTGATTTTGATAGTGATGTCGAAGTGAGATTAAATTGGACTGATGTTTCTTCAGTTAATGGTAAGGAAGCTGCATATGAAGCAATTGATGATTTAAGAGCTCTTGGTGGTACAAACCTAGATGCAGGTATTAAACAGGGTACAGCTTTATTTAAGAATACTGCTATCAAGGATATTAAAAAAGAAAACAGAAATGCCATTGTATTTACTGATGGTAAACCTAAAAAATATCTTGTAGAATGTCAGCACAAAAAACCAAAGAAACACGATATCGTTATTGATGGTGTTGTTTATGATAAAAAGAATAAAGGTGGAGTTGAAGCAGCAGCTAAAGCAGCTGCTAAGGATGCTAAACTTCTAAGAGATCAGTCAACAGTTTATGCAGTAAGCTATGGTAGTGATAAAAAACCAATGTGGAAAAATGGGCCTACAGTTTCTGAATACTTAAGGGGTAGTATCGCTACTAGTCCAGATAAAGGATATGATAGAAGCGAAACTGATGACTTAACAGAATTATTTAAAGCTATTTCTGATAGCATTACAACTGGTATCACTGGTAAAGACCTAGAAGTATTCGATGGTTCTGCGCCATATGTATCAGTCAACAATTTACCAACATCTGTACAGCAGGATGCAAGTGGCTTTAAATGGAAACTTGCAAATCCAACTACTAAAACAGAAGGAAAAGCTACTTATTATACTTATGAATTAGAATACACTGTTACATTAGATGCTGATCATCCTGAATTTGAAGAAGGAAAACTTTATCCATTAAATGGTGAAACTTACATCGCTATGCCAAATGGAAGTAAGGTTAAATTCCCGGTTCCAGGTGCAAAAGGAATCAAGTCACGTTATACAGTTACTTATACTGATGGCGTTGAGGGTAAAGTCGTATTTGAAGATCAGGTTTTTCCTGATAGAGTAGTAGGTACACCAACACCTGAGTTTGATGGAACACCTACAAGAGCAGGTTATACATTCAAAGGATGGTCACCTGCAGTTGAAGAAAACGTTACAAAGAACATCACTTACAATGCAACTTGGGATATGAACTGGGCTCCAATTAATTCAGCACCAGTGATTAAGGCAACTGATAAGACAATCACTGTTGGTGATACATTTGATCCTATGGCAGATGTTACAGCAGAAGATGCTGAAGACGGTAATTTAACTACTAAGATTGTAGTTGAAAAGAACGATGTTAAAACTGATGTTGCTGGCAAGTATGAAGTAACATATAAAGTAACAGATGGTCAGGGTGCAACTTGCAGAAAGACTATTATTGTTACAGTAAATCCAAAGATGGAACCTATAAATGCAGCACCAATCATTAAAGCTGAAGATAAGACAATTACTGTAGGTGATACATTTGATCCTATGGCTGGTGTCACTGCAACAGATGCAGAAGATGGAAATCTAACTGCTAAGATTGAAGTTAAAAAGAACGATGTAGATACAACCAAAGCTGGTAAGTACGAAGTGACTTACAAGGTAACAGATACTCAGGGTGCATCATTTACTAAGAGCATTACAGTTACAGTCAATCCAAAGATGGAAGTATTGAACGAAGCACCAGTGATTCATGCAACTGATAAGACAATCACAGTAGGTGATACATTTAATCCAAAAGACGGTGTAACTGCAACAGACGTAGAAGATGGTGATCTAACTGCTAAGATTATTGTTGAAAAGAACGATGTAGATACAACTAAAGCAGGTAAGTACGAAGTGACTTATAAAGTAACAGATAACCAGGGTGCAACTCGCACAAAGACTATTACAGTTACAGTTATTCCAAAGATGGAAGTATTAAATGAAGCTCCTACAATCGACGCAGTTGATAAGACAATTACAGTTGGTGATACATTTGATCCTAAGGTTGGTGTCACTGCAAAGGATGCAGAAGATGGTGATCTAACTGATAAGATTGAAGTTGTTAAGAATACTGTAGATACTAAGAAAGCTGGCAAATATGAAGTTACATACAAAGTAACAGACAGCGATGGTGCAACACGTACTAAGACTATTAAGGTTACAGTTAAAGAAAAAGCACCTGCTCCAAGTACTGATAAGGATAAAAAACCTACTACTCAAAATAAGGATAAAGATAAGACTTCTACAGTAGCTCCTAAGACAGGAGATACTACTAGTGTAAATACTATTATCGCATTACTTGCAGTAAGTGGTATCGCATTACTTGCATTACTTAAGAGAAAGAAAGTATCATAGTATAACTAAGATATGAATGAAGGGCAGTCGAGAAAATCGGCTGTCTTTTTTTGCGTTTCAGAAACTGTAAAAACTAAGAAAAAATATTATGATTTGAATACCCACAAACCACAGGTTAGTGAAAATTAAATTTCATAAACACCGATTAAACGGCGTTCATGAAGCTGAACCGGACACACGAAATTTCCATCTGTTCTATAATTAGATTAGAAATTAGATGGAGGTATAATCATATGTCAAACAAAGTATTAAAGCCTAAGAAAGCTTCTCTTTATCAGTTCACTCAGAAATATTCCAACAATATTGATAACTGCATTGAATTCTTCAAATCCATGAAATGGCCTGACGGCTTTTCATGTGACCGTTGTGGCTGTCATAAGTATTACCTAGTCAAGCGTGTAGGAAAGACCAAGACTTCATATGTTCTTGAATGCAGTTCATGCCATAAGCAGCACTCACTGCTTTCAGACACTATTTTTCAGAGCTGCAAGCTTGATCTATACAAGCTTCTGTTAGGTATCTTCCTTTTCTTTAATAAAAATAAAGGAATCAGTGCAGTAGAGTTATGTTCAATACTAGACGTCAACTATAAGACTGCACTTCTTCTTGAAAGCAAGTGTAGAATTCTTATGTCACTAAGCAATTCAGACAAGCTGCTCAACAGCCTTTTCTATGAAGCAGATGTCTTTAATATTGGCGCAAAATCCAAGAATAAAGCGGGTCGTGCAAGTGAACAGCAACCTGTTTTGGGCATTCTATCTACAGATAAAGAGAATAACTATCCCCGGTATATTAAGTTAAGACTCATCAATGATTATACTGGTCTGTCACTTAAGAAAAACATAGAAAAGTGCTGTGTGGTAGCACATGATGCATTACTTAATACTGATGGTGAGAAAGGCTTTATTACACTAAATGAAAAAATACAGGTAAAGAATGAGAAAATTAGCTATGAAGAAAAAGATTATAGACTACTCTGGTTAAACATAATAATCGGTAATATTAAGAATAATATTATTGGGATATATCATGGAATAACCAAAAGAGAGATGCCTTTATTCCCAAACGAGCAGGAGTATAGATTTAACCATAGAAAGATTGGAAAGACTATCATGGATAAAATCAAGAAATACCTACAAAGATCATTTCCTATCAGTCATGGACAGATAGTCTATATCCTGAATATTTCTGCTTCACACTTCTCTTAAATCGTTACCTGTAGATTATGGGTATTTAAAATATATTTACATCTTTTTTAATACATGTTATCTTAGTTAGGGCAAACTAATCAAAGGAGACGTATAATGAAAGCACATAAATATTGGTCTATTGGTGCACTGATCACCATGATTTGTACTTTCTTAACAGGACATATAGAAAATCATATGATTCATGCTAGTTTTGGAATGATTGCACTCATCTGTATGATTATGTCCATCTATTCTGTGCATAAGATGACTTCAAGAAAGAACTAAATCTGAGTCAGTAACAAGATGTTACTGGCTTTTTAATAATTCGATTAATAATAGCATATGTCACAAAAAACATGATATGTAACAGTGGTAGCGTTTACAGGTATATATTATAAAGGTATAATTATCAAGGGTATTGCATAAGAAACGGAGGGTAAAGAAATGAGGAATAAGTTTTTTAAACTTGCATTATCAGCAGTCCTTTCAGTATCCTGCTTAGCAGCAGGTTTCACTGGAGCATCAGGATTAGGTGGAAATGCGAACAATATCACAAAAGATGGTTATACAATCACTAAAGTATCTCATCCAGATAGAGGGGCTGGACAGAGTGATGGTATTCTTCCTTTTGAAGTGATGGGTGAAGAAAGCAATCGTAATCAGAGCTATGTATGGTCAAGTGTTGAATATGGAAACTATATATATCTTGGTACTTGCTGGAACCCAATCTCAGGTATTTATTACAGAAATTTGAAAAATAACCTCACATCTCTTTTTAAAAAAAGAGGAGATAAGAATCCCGGTCAGAAGGCTGGAACAGTTGCGACAAACATCTTAAATGTGATGTATGATGGAAACTTCCCGGATGGAGCAACTTCTACAAAAGGGACACCATGTATTATGCGTGTCAATAAGTATACTTATGAAACAGAATTAGTTTATGTTGAAAAAGAAAGTTCAGCATTCGTTAACTGGAACGGATATAGAATGGCTATAGAATACAAAGGTAAATTATACTTTGCATGTGCTGGTTATCCTACATCTCGTCTATTACAGATTGATCCTAAGACAAAAGCAACAAAGGTTGTTATGCAAAAGACTGCAGAAAACTCAGCTTTTTCAAATGGTATTCGTGGTTTAACAGTGATGAATGGTAAACTACTCGTTTCTCTTGCGACTGATGGCGCTGATCCTGATCATATGTTTGAAAATGGTTCACAGCTTCCACAGGCTTATCAGAATGCCATTAAAGCAATCGCAAAGAAGGATGTACGTTATAAGGATGATAATCCAAGAATGGAAGGTGTACGTCTTCTTGAAACAGATGATCCTGAAAATGTAGATAGCTGGAAAGTCATTGCGAACCAGGAAACATTTGATAATCTGCCAGCATGCTGGATTCGTGATAGCATCAATGGTGGTGGATTATGGGATCTTGCGGAATTCAATGGTTCTCTTTATGTATCTATGGTCACTGGTAAGACAGATGCGACAACTGGTGTGACAAATAAACAGGGCTTTGCAGTCTATCGTGGTGATCCACAAAAGGATGGTTCATGGAAATGGACTCCAATCATTGGTGATACATCTAAAGGGGCTAAATATGAATTTGGTTTAGGTAAGAAACAGTCATGTGCTGGTAATCTTTACGTATATAAGGATCATCTTTATATTGGCGGATATAACGACCCAATGCTTGATTTAGCTGAAATTGGTAATAAAGCAGATTTCCACTTACTTTATCAGGATTTAAAGAATCCTGCCTGTTTGAACCGCATGGATAAAAATGGAAACATTGAATTAATCAATGATGATGGATTTGGAGCTGCTTCTACGCAGTATCTATGGAGATTCTCTGAATACAACAATAAACTTGTTATTGGTACATTTGATATCACTACACTTGCAAAAGGATTTACACAGCTCACTGATGGCAGTCTTTCAGAAATGACACCTGAAGAATTCAAGAAGAAGATGGATTATGTAGAAGACCTTCTTGAAAGCTTAAAGAAGGATCCTTCTGATATCGCAGTAGCTTCTGAAGATGAATCCGTGGATGAAATGATGGATCAGCTAGAAGATATGAAAGATATCGTAGAAGGAGACAACAGATCAAGAGAAGTAGATCAAGATATTGTTGAAGTATATGATGAACTCATTGAAAACTATAAGAAATTTGTTAAACCATTATTACATGAAATTGATCCAGAACTCGAAAAACAGATTGATGATATTATCTTGAATAGTACAGTAGAAAACTTTGTATACTATTATGGATGCAGTCAGATTGTGTCTAAACAGGAAGCAGGATGTGATGTATTGGTTTCATCTGATGGTGTACATTTTGATGCATTAACTCGTAATGGATTTAATGATAAGTATAACCATGGTGGACGTGCATTTATTCCTACTGATAATGGTTTATTTATTGGCATGGCTAACCCATTCTGGGGTACTCAGCTTTGGAGAATCACAGATGGATCAGAAAATCCAAAACCAGATACAGATAAAACTGATAAACCAGATACAGACAAAACTGATAAACCAGAAATCAAGGAAGATCAGCCATCTGATAAAGGTAATACAACTATAAAACCTACAGAAACTAAAAAAGAAGACAAGAAGAAAGTCAATACAGGTGATCATACTCAGGTGATAATCTATGTAGCTGCAATTATCATCTCAAGTCTAGCTGTAGTATTATTAAAACGTAAAAAAGCAGAAAACTAAACAATACCTATCTCTCAGGTCGATGATTTAAATCATTGACCTGTTTTTTATTGACAAGTGTATCTACAAGGCACATAGTTCTATATAGAACGATAAAGGTTCTAATTAGAACGATGGAAGGAGACATAATATGTATTTTTGGGATCAACATAAAACAATTACTCTCTATTATGAGATGTTAACAGCATCTACCTGTGATAAATACAATCTTAAAAAGATGGAATATGACATATTAATGTTTTTGTATCATAATCCTGAATACAATACTGCTGCAGATATTGTCAGAATAAGAAAGTCGACTAAATCCCATGTCTCAACTGCCTTAAAGGCATTAGAAGATAGGGGGTATATCACTAAAAAGACAAATGAAAAAAATAAGAAGCGTGTAGAACTATTCTTAGAGGATTCAGTCAATGAAATCGTGAAAGAAGGGCTCAATGTTCAAAATCAATTTGCGCATGATATGCTTCAGGGTCTCACACAAGATGAGATAAAAGTATGTAAAAAAGTATTTGAGAAAATTTGTAGAAATGCAGAAGAATGCATTCAAAAGAAAGGATGATCAATATGAATGAAAAATATGTACCTAAAATGCCAGATATCATGGAGGCTATCTTTGATACTTGTTACTTATTATTTGACTTAGTAGCTGGTGTAATCTTCCTTACAAAAGCAAATGGCAATATGTTATTTACTCTATATGGCATTTTAACTCTCACATTATGTGGTGGTGATGCTTTCCACTTAGTTCCTAGAATCATTAGAGCTTTCAAAGGAACTGATGAGAAAATTAAGAAACAACTTGGTATAGGTTTGCAGGTTTCTTCTATTACTATGACTGTTTTCTATATTATCTTACTTTATATTTGGAAACTCACATTCCCAACTCTTAAAGTTCCATTTATTGTAGAAGCAATAATCTACATTTCAGCAATCATTAGAATTGTCGTATGTTTCTTACCACAAAATGACTGGTGCGGTGATGAAGGGAACCTTACGTTATCTATCATCAGAAATGCAGTATTTGCAGTGACTGGTATCGGCATTATCATTTTATATGCAATGAGTGGTAATACTGGTAACCTTCATATGACTAGAATGGTTGCAGCTATTATTATCTCATTTGGCTGTTATTTACCCGTTACATTATTAAGTAAGAAAAAACCTAAAATTGGTTTATTAATGATTCCTAAAACATGTGCCTATATGTGGGTGATTGTAATGGGATTACAGCTATTATTTAAGTAGAATAGTGTTATAATAGTGTTGTAATAAATCATTAAGTGAGGTAGAAATGATGGAACAAGAAAGATATTCAATACTATTTAGTTCTCCAACAGGTAATACAAAGATGCTTGCAGAAGCAATTCGTGATGCGTTACCTGAAGAAGACTGTGATTATTTTGGACCATGTAAAGAAGTAGAATCTAACATGCTTTATATTGGATTCTGGACAGATAAAGGTAATGCAGATGCAGCAACTCTTAAACTATTAGAAACCTTAAAGAATAAGAAGATCTTCTTATTTGGTACAGCAGGATTTGGAGTGAGTGAAGAATATTTCCAAAGAATTCTAAATAATGTGAAAACAAGCATTGATGCAAGTAATACAATTGTAGGTGAGTATATGTGTCAAGGTAAGATGCCACAATCTGTACGTGATCGATATGTGATGATGAAAGCACAGCCTGATCATATGCCTAATATTGATATGCTCATTGATAATTTTGATCAAGCTTTAACTCATCCTGATAAAAATGATTTAAATAACTTAAAAAATAAAATTAAAGCATAAGGGGGATAATAAACCTCTTATGCTTTAATTTTATGAAAGGAGTCCATTATGATTATTCATGAACTAAACGGCTTATGGACATTGCTAGGTATTGCGTTACTTTGTGCTTTTATCGCATTATTAATTTGTAAAACCATATACAAACAGGCAAGCATGAAAGTATTAATTATTGTTGCAGTTATAGGATTCTTACTAGGAGTTATAAGTGTATTTATTTACGCGAGTCAGGCGATGCCTCTATAATTACTTTATCCTTGCATATCGTCTAGACGGTACATTTACATATACTGAATCTTCAAATAATGGTGTATTTGGGCAAGTAACAATTATATAGAAATATGAATAGACTATTTCTATTCCTTCTGATACAACTGCTACAGTCACATTGCCTCATCAAATAAGTTTTCAACTAGAATGATGATTCGATTTATGTTATTGTAGGGAATAAGAAAGGGGTTATTTATATGATGACATTTTTAATGTTTATGGCAGTAGTAGGTTTTGCGGTAGTGATGAGAGAGCGTGCTAAACATAAAGATGACTATCGTTATGATGCAGCACAATACTTAATGATGGGAATTATCTGGGGGCTTATTGCCTTATCTGATTATTTAGATTATGGTGTACGTATGCCATATTTTGGACTATATATCGCAATTTTTGTATTTTCACTATTCATGTGTATTAGATCCATATTGAATCATAAATAGAGTACTTCGGTACTCTTTTTATTATGAAAGGTAAGATAATTATGAGGGCCTCTAAACAGTTTATTTCACGTGTATCTATTGTGATTTATATGCTTTATTAGTATGATGAAGTTGAGAAGAGAATGTATATGTAAGGAGGAAATAAGGATAAAAAAGGAGGCGGAAAGTGTGAAACGATTCAAGAAATTATTAGCATTATTCACTGCTTTCTCATTATTGTTTAGTGCCTTTTTAGTTACACCAGTACATGCAGAAAATAATGCGGATGTCCTCATTTCACAGCTTATAGGTTTTTATACAGATTATATAGAAGACGCAGTCACTGATATTGAGCGTGTTCTTGTAGAACTTAAATCTGTAGATAAGAAAAAGGGAGAAGCCTGGGATCAAATCATGCATTATTGGCTAGAAGTCAATGGTCCTGATTTTACTCATGTAGGTGAAGTTCCTAAAGATTTACCAAACGATAATAGTATGTCAGTTGTTATTCTGGGTTTTGCATTAAATGATGATGGTACAATGAAGCAAGAACTTATAGGAAGATTAGAAACAGGTCTTGCTATCGCAAAGGATTACCCACAATCTTACGTAGTAGTCACAGGTGGTGGTACTGCAAAGCATAATCCTAATGTTACTGAAGGTGGATTGATGGGTGATTGGCTTTTAGAACATGGTTTAGATGCATCACGCTTAATTGTAGAAAACAGAGCGCGAGATACAGTAGGGAATGCGAAAAATACATATGAAGTATTAAAAACAAAGTATAAAACTGTTGATAAGGTTGTACTTGTGACAAGCGATTATCATGTCCCTCGTGGATGTATCTTATACTACACTAAGTTTGTCTTAGAAGGACTTGAGAATAATAGTGAACCTCTCTCTATCATCTCTAATTCTGGCTATAAGACAGGATCACTTGGTTATGAGTCAGTAGAATTACAAGCAAGAGGTATTTGTCAGATGGCAGGTATTAATGTTCAAAGTGTTCCTAGAAAACAGAAGTTATCAGTACTTACAAAGTTAGAAATCAAACAGAACAAAGAACATATTAAAGGTGAAGAAGCTGATCTCACTATTACTGCATTCTATGATAATGGATTCTCTCGTGATGTGACAAAAGAAGCCGTTCTCACAGGTTTTGATAAAAACAAAGAAGAAGACCAGACTATTACAATTACTCATTCTGAAAATAATCATACGATAACAGAAGAATTCAAGGTCATCGCAAAGAAAACAGAAGTTGCACCAGATATAAAACAAGAAACAAAGAAAGAAGAAAAAGATAAAACACCTGCTAAAACAGGAGATAATACACAGTTAGCTGTATTTGCAATGTTATTCTTATTATCTGGAATTTATCTCTTAAGAAGAATGAAAAAGAGTTAGTATAAGACAGAATCTCAATTATGAGACTCTGTTTTTAAGTTCTTTAATTTTTTATTCCCTTATTCTTCTATTATGATATAATGATGATTGTTCTAAAAAAAAGACAAAAGGAAGAGGGATTTTATGAAAAACAATGAAAAGAGAAGTACTTTCTCAGGAAAACTAGGATTAGTCCTCTCTGCTGCAGGGGCCTCTGTAGGCTTAGGAAATATTTGGCGTTTCCCATATCTTGCAGCTAAATATGGAGGAGGAATCTTCTTATTAATCTATATTATTCTTGCACTCACATTTGGTTATACAATGATTATTGCAGAAACCACAATTGGAAGAATGACTAGAAAGAGTCCAGTAGGCGCTTTTAGAAAATTTGGAAACTCTATCGGGCATAAGTTTGGTGGATGGATCAATGCGATTATCCCTATATTAATCGTACCTTACTACTCTGTTATTGGTGGATGGGTCATTAAATACCTTGTTGAATATGTTAAGGGTAATGGTCATGCTTTAGCATCTAGTGACTATTTCTCTAAATTTATCTCTAATGGTGTTTCAACAGAATTATGTTTTATTGCCTTTGCATTATTAACTTTATTTATTGTATTTGCAGGTGTTAAAAACGGTATTGAACGTGTCTCTAAAATCATGATGCCAATTCTAGTTGTATTATCATGTGTTATTACTGTTTATTCAGTTACTCGTCCAGGTGCATTTGAAGGTGTAAAGTACTTCCTTGTACCTAATTTTAAGAACTTCTCATGGATGACGGTAGTCACTGCAATGGGACAGATGTTCTATTCTTTATCTATCGCAATGGGAATCTTAATCACATTTGGTTCATATACAGAAAAAGAAGTCTCTATTGAAAATTCTACAGAAAACGTAGAAGTATTTGATACAGCTATTGCGATTATGGCAGGATTGATGATTATTCCAGCTGTATTTGCCTTTTCTAACGGAAATATGGAAAACCTTAACGCAGGACCATCTTTAATGTTTATTACTATCCCTAAAGTATTTGATAGTATGGGACTTGGAACACTTATTGGTATCCTATTCTTCGTATTAGTATTATTTGCAGCACTTACTAGTTCAATTGCCCTAACAGAATGCGCTGTTTCTACATTCCAGGATGAACTTGGATGGAGTAGACATAAATCAGTTATTATTCTTGGATTCATCATGCTTGTATTAGGTTCACTTTCATCACTTGGTTATGGACCACTTGCATCTATTAAGATTATTGGAATGCAGTTCTTAGACTTCTTTGATTTCTTAACTAATTCAGTGATGATGCCAATTTCTGCAACATGTGTATGTTTATTAGTATCTAAAGTTATTGGTGTAGATCAGATTGCGAAAGAAGTTAAATCTTACAACAATCCATTTAAACGTGAGAAGATTTTCAATTTCATGATTAAATATATTTGTCCAATCTTTGCGGCTATTATCTTGTTAAGCTCAGTTGCGAATGCTTTTGGAATCATTAAGATGTAAAACAGGTTTAGGCCTGTTTTTTATTTGCATCTTATACGAGATTTGTAGTCATATATTATTTAATTATATACTATAGCATTTGAGGTTGTTGCTATGATTTGTTTTGTAATTAGTAGTTTGGTGATGACAATGTTGATTGTATTTAGTATTAGATAGGTATGACACGCTACGTAGCATATATTTGTATGAATGATACGGATACTTTCTTGTGAAATAAGTATGAGATAAGTATACTTTGAACTAGGAGGACAAATATATGACATTAGGAGAAACAATTAAGTATTATCGTACACAATTAAACTTATCACAAACTGAACTAGGAGATAGAATAGGTGTATCAAGACAGGCAGTAACGAAATGGGAAACAGATGCAGGAATACCGGATATTAATAATATTCAAACACTTGCAAAGGTATTTCATATTTCTATTGATACACTTCTTTCTCATGAACATGTACAATCATTATATAAGAGCAAGATAGAATATGATTTGGCACAACCAATGGACTTTGATATAAATTTATCTAGTTTAGGAGATGTTTTGATAGAAGGTTATGAAGGAGAAAAGCTTATTATTACTCTTTCTTCTTCAATCTATAAGGATTTACAAAAGGATTTTAAAATTAAATTAGATGAAAATAAAGCAAGACTCGATATAGACTTAGAGACAAAAGAATATGTCACAAAAGATCAAAGAAGAAATGTTAACATCTCAATCTTATTACCAATACATTATATTCATAAGTTAGAATGTGATGTATTGCCTACGAGTATGTCTGTTTCTCATATTCATTCTGATTCTATCGAATTAGATATAAAGACATCATCACTCAAGTTAATGGATATTTCTGGACATATAGAAATAAATTGTAATATTGATATGGTTATCACTATTGATGCTGTTCATGGAAAACTAGATCTCAATTCAGTACGCTGCTCATCTCAACTCAATATCACATCATCATGCTTGTTCAATACAATTACTAAAGGTATAAAAACAAAAATTATCTATGCAGGAGACATAAATGAAGACTCAGGCAATCAAATAGAACTCAATGGAATTATGAGTGAACTCGTAATCAAAGCCGATTAACTATAATCATTTTTTGCGACAAAAGAAAAGCAACAAATACATCGGTGTTTGTATAATAACTTAATTTTCCTTTTCTATTTTCTAAAAAAATCACTAGTTTTCATGAAAAGTAAATGAAAATGGTTTAAAATAACCTAAGGTAAAGAAATAAGAAGAAGGAGAGTAAATATAATGAGATTCGCGTATAGTCAAGTTGAAAATTTGAATGAAGTAGAAATGTGTGTGTATAATTATGTAGTGAAAAACCTAAAGCATATATTAAATCTAAGTGTTCGTGAGTTAGCGGATGAGGTACATGTTTCAACAGCTACTGTTATGCGTTTTTGTAAGAAGATGGGATATTCGGGCTTTTCAGAATTGAAGTATAAGATTAAAGAATTTTATGAACAGCAGGATCAAGAAGATAATTATGAAATAAACGATATTGAAGGTTTTGTGGAGCATATAAAATCTAATGATTATTTAGATAGACTTAAAAAAGCAGCTGATCTGATTAAAGGTGCTGATTCATTTCAAATTCTTGGTTTAGGTGTATGTAGGGATATTGCGAAATATACCGCTCGACGATTTTGTCGAGCAGGGGTTTATTGTTATGGCATCGATGATGTCAACTATCCCATATTAGAAGTACCAGAAGGAACTCATTCCGTTATTTTGATCATTTACAATGATTTTTATCAGAAAGTGATATTTGATCAAATTAATAGATATAAGAGTAAAAATTATACTATTATTATGATTTCATTAGCGCATGTAGGTAAGTTCAGTCAATTATGTGATTTGACTATTTATGCTTCTAATGGAATTATGAAGGTTGGACAGGTTGAATCTGGAGTGCCAATGCTTTATACACTAGAAAAATTAACGGATGAAGTGATAAAATAATATCATAATAAAATATATGTAACCGTCTTGTGAAAGGCGGTTATTTTTTTGCTTATGAAAAGTACGAATATAAGTAATATAGAAAAGCCACAAATTTATGAAAAAACGTAGAATAAATGTTTTTATTTATGATAATAGAAAACTAACGTTGTAACCTAATACGAAATATGTAACTTATACGGTGTATGCGGTTTCATTATTTTTTTGATTGCGTTATACTATTTGAGTAGAAAAAAATATTACGATTTTAAAAGGTAACTTTATGAAAAAACGTTATATATTTATTAGCCTAATAGTTGTTTGTATTGTGATGTTCATTATTACAAGCTTCTGTTCTTTTTTTAGGGTCGAAGGGGATTCAATGAATCCAACGCTTGTCAATAATGATGTTGTGTATGTTAGAAAAACAAAGTCTTTCAAACAGGGAGATCTCATTGCATTTAATTACAATAATAAGCTTCTGGTAAGAAGAGTAATTGCGTTAGAAGGAGATAAAGTAAACATTGACCAGAATGGCTATATATTTGTGAATGATAAAAAATTAGAAGAAAACTATATACAAAGCAGAAAAGACAATCCACTACGTGATGAAATATTTCCTTATACAGTCTCACAAGGACATATATTTGTATTAGGAGATTATAGAACTCATGCAATAGATTCAAGAATGCGCGACTTAGGTGCCATTGATCAAAATCAAATTGTAGGCAAGGTCGTTTTAAGAGTTTATCCGGTGATTCGCTTTTCTGTTTTATAAAGAAAGGGGAAATTAAAATGAGAAAATATAATGGAATAAAAAGAAAGAAAATCATGTTTATTTTTGGTATGGTTTTAATAATAGCAACTTGTTTCTTTTATCTTAATAATGCGAGAATGGATGATTTTACATCATTAATGACTGATACGACTGTACAGTATCAAGAAGAAGGTTCTATGAAAGATTATACAACTGATGTATATCTTAAAGATCAAACGCCTCTTTCTATTACTATCAAGGCAACTCTTCCTAAAGGAACACTTGCTAGAATAGAAGAAACAGATAATACAATTGTAAAGAATGAAACATTGACTTATAGCTTACCAGAACAGCTAAAGGTAGAAGATGTTCAAGCAAATAAGCTTTATCTAGAAGATGATTTAGTTAATTCTATTGGTAGCTATGAGATTAAGAATAATGTATTGACTATGAACTTTGATGAAGAACAGATCAATACGAATGCTGAAACAGAATTAAAGATAGCATTGGTATTGGATACAGATTCATCTCATATTACATATAATACAAATGGTAGTGCTACATTATTATTTAATAATAAGAAGATTGTATT
>OIAY01000012.1_pt1 | contig 115703 bp, 108 predicted proteins | sample 1580831 | NCBI WGS metagenome assembly OIAY01 (sample SAMEA3882522, study PRJEB24775) | human gut metagenome | biome: human-associated habitat; feature: intestine environment; material: feces | place: Netherlands | collected 2009/2010 | reverse complement strand
TACCGCGGCTGCTGGCACGTATTTAGCCGGTGCTTCTTAGTCAGGTACCGTCATTTTCTTCCCTGCTGATAGAGCTTTACATACCGAAATACTTCTTCGCTCACGCGGCGTCGCTGCATCAGGGTTTCCCCCATTGTGCAATATTCCCCACTGCTGCCTCCCGTAGGAGTTTGGGCCGTGTCTCAGTCCCAATGTGGCCGGTCACCCTCTCAGGTCGGCTACTGATCGTCGCTTTGGTAGGCCGTTACCCTGCCAACTGGCTAATCAGACGCGGGTCCATCTCATACCACCGGAGTTTTTCACACCGGATCATGCGATCCTGTGCGCTTATGCGGTATTAGCAGTCGTTTCCAACTGTTATCCCCCTGTATGAGGCAGGTTACCCACGCGTTACTCACCCGTCCGCCACTCAGTCACAAAATCTTCATTTCCGAAGAAAATCAAATAGAGTGCTTCGTTCGACTTGCATGTGTTAAGCACGCCGCCAGCGTTCATCCTGAGCCAGGATCAAACTCTCATGTTAAAAAGTTTTGTCCTGCCAGAATTAAATCTGGCTTTTAATCAGAAACAATGTCCTGATTTACTGTTTTAAGGTTGCTTCTTTATAGAAGCGTTCTTGAATTATTCTCAAAATCTTTCAAGGTTTTTCACTGTTCAGTTATCAATGTTCGTTGTTGTTATTTCCAACAGCTTGTATATTTTATCATATCTTCAAGTCGTTGTCAACAACTTTTTTATTTTTCTTTGTTGTCTCTCAAACGCGACAACTCTGATATCTTATCATGTTTGTCATTGTTTGTCAACAACTTTTTTCATCATCATGACCACCAACCATCACTCAGCTTCCTGCCAGTGCCTGTATCAGTGTCCTCGTCACGAGTCAGCTTAGATATAATATCACGCAGACAACCTAAAGTCAACAAAAACTTTACATTTTATTTGCAAAAATATAAGCACCACAAGATATTGTTCCCTGGGTGCTTACAAACCACAATTCAATCATAAAAACGAAAGCAGAATCGTCAGTATTAAATTATTTTCGTATAGCCATTGCAGAATTTCCGACTGATATACCGCATCAATCACAACACTCCCGGCTTCTGTCGCTGCCCCCATTGCTGCAAACGCAAATACCAGCCATACCAGCAACAGTCCTTTGATCAATCCGGCAATTCCCCCAAGCATATGATTTACTTCTCCTATTACGGGCAGTTTTGCCACCAGATCAATCGCAGTGGCAATCAGATGAAAGGCGATCACCGTAATCAGCATAACAATAACAAATGCAATCGCTTTCATGGCAAGGGATGATGCTTTTGACGCAATCGTATTATACAGTCCGCTTTGCTCCATCCAGCCATCCGCAAGTTTATGTGTGTCCCCTATCTGGTTCCATACGTTTGCCGGCAGTTTCATTCTCAGACCGCTGAGATCTTTCTGCTCCTGCGTGTTTTGTTCTTCTGTACTTTTTTCTTCCCCTGCCACGGCATTTTGCAATTTCTCTTTGCAATTCTTTTCAATTCTGGTATCCAGGCCTGTGTGTTCTGTCATCCAGTCTGCAACATACGGCGTTGCAAACGTAACAAAAAACAGAATCAGTATCCAGGCAGCCATTGAATAAACCACACGCAGGAAACCACGGAAGAATCCCCAGACAATATTTCCGGCAACAAGTAATACAACCAGTATCAATAACCAGTTCATTGTAATCGTACCTCTTCTATTTCTCCGTTTAATACCAATGTATAATTCTGACCATCCGATCCCGACAATACGTTATAAAGCTGCCGGTCAAACGTATAACGGAATTTACGGATGCTGTGTATGGTAAACAATTCACAGTTATAATCATCCCGGACACATATTTCATTATTATCGAGGAGCTCGATTCTGTTGTATGCGATCTCTGTATCATTCTCCATGACCGTTTTACCATTCATGTCATAGACTTTTATGTGCCAGCTGTTTTCTTTTTTGGTATCGCTGTATGAAATACCGACATATTTATTATTATAGAAGACACTCTGTATCTCCCGTTTAAACTTTATCTGTTTTTTCGGCGCAGGTTTTTGTGCTCCGTCAAACCAGATCAGTCCGGCATCGCTGATCGCGAGAAGTTTTCCGGATTCGGTATAAACCAGTTCCGATATCATCGTATTTTTGTAACTGTACGTTCCCACATTGTTGTCGATTTCATTCTGCCCAACCGAACCAAAGTTATAGAAAGTAACCGTGGAACAGGTTTTGCCCTTTGTCACGTCGAGCATATCTACTGCCAGTTTCTGCGCATCCGGAGCCAGCGCAATATCTACAGGAAAACTTCCTTTTTCCTGATAAAATTCACCACTGGCAAGTTCCTGTCCCTTTTTGTCATAAAGCCGTACATACGAGACATCATCCTCCTTCATCAGCACAGCCACCGTTCCCTGACGGGCAACACATACACGTTCAATCGGTGTTGCCGTTTCGATTTTCTTTACCAGTCCGCGTTCCGACATGATATAAATAAATGTCCCTCCACGATCATAAACTGCAAGATACTGTTCACACACGGAAAGTTCCGGCGCAGTCATTTCATAAGACTGGTTCCAGATCAGCCGGTCATCTGTATCGTGACACACGATTCCGTCATTATCATATTCCAGTATTTTTCCCTGGAACATCTTATATCCCGTTGCCGCACTGTCCTTTCTCTCCGCCGATGCCTGCACCTCAAATCCTGAATATGTGCGAAGTGCAGACCAAAGTTCTACAAAAATCACTGCTGCTACAACAGTAACGATCACAAGTGCCGTTCTGCGGGCTATTTTATGCCTGTGTCTCCTGATTTTTTCTTCCAGTTCCTCCAGGTCTTCCTGACTTGTCTCTACGGTTTTAAATTCCGTTTTTTCAGCCACCGATTTTTCTCCTTTTCGCTTACGTTTCTATCATTATAGCATTGCAGTCCCCGTTACGGAAGTAATAATTTCTGCCCAACCCTGATATCATCCGAATCTTCCAGATCATTCGCCTTTTCAAGCTCTTTTAATTTTTTCATTGATCCGTATGCCTGTTTACAGATTCCGCTCAACGTATCCCCCTGTTGTACCACATAATAATTTTGTGTATTTTCTACCGCCACAGGTTTTTCTTTTTCCTCGGCCGGCTGTGTGGAAGGTGCCGCTTCCTCTGCCTTTTTCACCGCTCCCGCCGGAACCTCCTCAATCGGTATCAGCTGCATGGGTTCACTGATGGTTTCCGTACTCTTTGCGCTCTCCGTCTGTTCTTCCACTATATTTTTTTCAGTTCCCACCAGGACTTCTGCCGGTTGTGACACATGGCGGATTTTTTCCCCTATCGTCTCCACGGTCTGCTCCAGACCCGGAATATGAATTCGCTGCTGCCAGATTCCGACCCCGGTCAGAACCAAAAGCAGTGCGATTGCGGCAGCCATCGCATACGACGTTGGTTTGCGTTCGCTCTTTGAACTGCTGCATTCTTCTTTTTCATTCTCTTTTTTGCTCTCCGTCAGAATCTCCGGAAGCATCTGCCGGGTTCCACGTCTCGGCAGTTCAATCGTCACATCCGGGATCCGTATCTCATGCAGTTCCCTTGCATAATAGATATAAAACCCGTTTTTCGGTTGCAGCCGGTTGCCTTTATGCAGATAAAAGTATTCTTCCCCCTCCATACTGTCCATAAGGAAAAGAACCTGATGTGCACCTCCGAACTGTTCTCTGTGGATAGCTTCCAGTTCTGCTGTCAGGCGTGGTGGATATCCTTTACAATCCAACGCCCATCCGACAATAATGGAATTCTCATAAGATCTCTTAATCTCACGGAATACATCCGACCACGCATGTGTTCCCCATCTCGGCAGATTCTGTGAAAACTCCATATCCCTTACCGGAATGGCAGCCTCTACAAAGGTCATATATACACCCTGCTCGCACTCTGTATGCCCCATAAAGATAAACACTCTCCGCTCCTCATAAGTTTCTTCATGCACCCTGGCATACGCCGCATTTTCTATGTAAATTCGATCCCCCTCTGCCGGTGTTCCGATCTGTCTGATATTTTTCAGGTCACGTCCCGGCCCTTCTGCAATATCTATCATATCCTGCCTCCTTATCCATTTTTCCAGAATATAGTATCACCACCATCCGGTAGAATTTTGGAAAAACCTGACAGGCATGAAAAAAATCGTACGACACTACCGGACATATTTCCAGACTTCAGGCAAAAAAAGACTGCCATATCCTTCGATACGACAGCCTCCTTTGTACTTGCTGTATTATTTTGCAAAAGCTTTTACTTTTTTGTAAATTCCTTCTGCGTCCAGTTCGTATTTATGAATCAGCTCAACCGCCGGTCCGGATTCTCCAAACCGGTCATTCACGCCGATACGCATCATCTTTGTCGGTGCCTTTTCACACAATACTTCCGCTACCGCGCTTCCAAGTCCACCGATTACGGAATGTTCCTCAACGGTTACGACTTTCTTCGTCTTTGTTGCAGATGCAACAACCAGTTCCTCGTCAATCGGCTTGATGGTATGGATATTGATTACTTCTGCAGAAATTCCATCTTTCTCCAGCATCTTTGCAGCTTCTAAGGACTCTGACACTTCCAGTCCTGTCGCAAAAATGGTTACATCCGTACCTTCTTTTAATACGATTCCTTTTCCGATCTCAAACTTGTAATCCTCTCTGTCATTGATCACCGGCACTGCCAGACGTCCAAACCGAAGATACACCGGTCCCACATGATCATATGCTGCATGTACTGCTGCGCGTGCTTCCACATCATCCGACGGGTTGATCACTACCATACCAGGAATCTCACGCATCAGAGCCAGATCCTCCAGACACTGATGGGTAGCTCCGTCTTCTCCGACCGAAATTCCTGCATGGGTAGCTCCGATCTTTACATTCAGATGTGGATAGCCAATGGAGTTGCGAACCTGCTCGTAGTTACGTCCGGCTGCAAACATTGCAAAAGAACTGATAAACGGAACTTTCCCACAGGTAGATAATCCTGCAGCAATACCTGTCATGTTGCACTCTGCGATACCGCAGTCCCAATGGCGCTCCGGAAATTCTTTCTGGAAAATACAGGTTTTGGTAGCACCTGCCAGATCTGCGTCGAGCACGATGAGATTCTCATGCTCTTTTCCAAGTTCTACCAATGCATTTCCATAGCTGTCTCTGGTTGCAATTTTCTTTACTTCTGACATAATGCTTCACCTGCTTTCTCAAGATCTTTCATAGCGATTTCGTACTGCTCGTCATTCGGAGCTTTTCCATGCCATCCGGCTTCATTCTCCATAAAGGAAACTCCCTTTCCTTTGATGGTCTTTGCAATAATGGCAGTCGGCTGACCTTTGGTCTTCTTCGCTTCCTCAAATGCTGCACGGATCTGGTCGAAATCATTTCCATCAATCACGATCGTGTGGAAATTAAATGCCTCAAACTTCTTATCAATCGGATACGGAGAACATACTTTGTCAATCTCCCCATCAATCTGCAGATTATTATTGTCTACAATCACTACCAGATTGTCCAGCTTCCGGTGTCCTGCCCACATAGCAGCCTCCCAGATCTGTCCCTCCTGAATCTCACCATCTCCGGTCAGGGTGTATACACGATAGTCCTTGTGATCAAATTTTCCGGCTGCTGCCATACCTACTGCAGCAGAAACTCCCTGCCCCAAAGATCCACTGGACATATCAACGCCAGGAATATGCTTCATATCCGGATGTCCCTGCAGATACGAACCTGTATGGCGCAGTGTCACAAGATCTTCCTTCGGGAAAAATCCGCGCTCTGCAAGTGTGGAATAATAAGCCGGTGCTACATGTCCTTTGGACAATACAAAACGGTCACGATCCTCCATCTTCGGGTTCTTTGGATCAATATTCATCTCTTCGAAATACAGATATGTAAAAATATCTGCCGAAGACAGCGATCCGCCCGGATGACCGGATTTTGCGCTGTGCACTGCCGTTACAATGCTCTTACGGATTTCATTCGCAAGCTTTTCCAATTCTAAATGATTCATTATTTGTCCTTTCCTCCTTTAAACACAAGAATAGCTATATATTTATAATTCTGTTCTCCCCTGCAATGCACGCAGAAGAGTTACTTCATCGATATATTCCAGATCTCCGCCAACCGGCACTCCGCTGGCAATCCGTGTCACTTTAATCCCTGTCGGTTTGATGAGTTTGCTGATATACATCGCCGTTGTCTCACCTTCCAGACTGGAATTCGTTGCAATAATCACCTCATCCACATCTTTTTCCAGACGCACCATCAGTTCCTTCAGCCGGATATCGTTCGGACCGATTCCAAGCATGGGGGAAATTGCACCATGCAACACATGGTAGACCCCGCTGTATTTTCCGGTTTTTTCATAGGCAACCAGATCGCGGGTATTTTCTACCACCATAATCGTCTTGTGATCTCTGGATGTGTCACTGCAGATCGGACAAATTTCCTGATCTGTCAGGTTATAACAGCACTTGCAGTATTTGACATTTTTCTTTGCAGAAACAATTGCCGATGCCAGTGCATCCACATGATCCTGTGGCATATTCAGAATATGAAATGCCAGCCGCTGTGCGGATTTGGCTCCGATTCCCGGAAGTGCAGACAGTTCTTCAATCAATTTTGCAATCTCATGACTGTAATAATCCATATCAGAACGGAAGTCCTCCACCTAATGCCCCTGTAATCTGTGACATGGACTGCTGGGAAGCTTCGTCAATTTTACGCATCGCCTCATTTGTCGCTGCCATGATCAGATCCTCGAGCATCTCAATATCATCCGGATCCACTACTTCTTCTGCCAGTTTTACCTTTGTCACCTCATGCTTGCCGGAAACCGTCACTTCCACGGCTCCGCCTCCTGCTGCTGCCGTAACTTCCTGTTCCTCTAAATTCTTCTGCGCCTCTTCCATCTGCTTTTGCATCTTCTGCGCCTGTTTCATAATATTCGCCATATTTCCCGGCATCCCGCCAGGGAATCCACCTCTTTTTGCCATGTGGGGTCCTCCTGCTTTCTAATTTCAGTTATTTACGAATCTTGTATTATCATACCATTAGAAGTTCTCTTCCTCAATATCAAAATTGATTAATTGCCGCAAATCCGGTACCGTATTGGCTGCACTGCGTCCTCCTTCATTTAAGCGGAGCTGCACTTCTACCTGCTTTGCACACCGCTGCGCAATCATTTCTTTCAAATGATCAATACACCCTGCCTTATTGTCGCTTAGATAGGAAAAAGCGTTGGCATCGTCAAACACCAGGAGCAGTTCTCCCGCCGGTCCGAGCGTCGGCACTGCCTGATTTAAATACTGTCTGGTGATGCCCCCCATCTCTGAAATGACCGACCGCCAGTTGTTCATCACCTGTTTAATGTCCTCCGGAATGGCTTTGGGAAGCTGTGTTTTCTCCTGAGCCTGTGCCGCCGGAGCCTGTGTGCCACCTGCTGCCGGAACTGCTGCACTTTGTGGTGCTGTCGAAACAAATGCCCCGCTTTCTAATTTCTGCTCCATATCATCCATACGCTCATTGAGTGCCGACAGATCTTTTTCCATCTGCGGACGGCAAAGCTTGATAATTGCAATCTCCAACAGGATGCGCTTTTGTGCCGCATACCGGATCTGGCTGGACAGTTCCGAGAAAATCCGGATATACCGGATCAGTGTTTCCGGCTCCACCATGTGTGCCTCTTCTTTCAGGGCTGCCAGATGATCTGCCGACATATCCAGCACTTCCTCCATGTCATCCGCACTCTGGATGAGCAAAAGATTTCTCATGTACCAGGTAAAATCGTTCACCATCTGTCCCAGTTCCCGTCCCTGATCCACCAAATGATCCACCGTCCGGATGGCACCGGTCACATCTTTTGCCAGCACCTGGCGCAACAGTGCGGAAAACACTTCCGTATCCACTGCACCGAGCACTTCCAGCACATTTTCATAGGTGAGTTTTTCCCCCAGATGAAAAGCAATACACTGGTCGAGCAGACTCAGCGCATCACGCATCGAACCGTCCCCGGCTTTTGCCACATAACGCAGGGCACGCTCCTCGACATCCACCTGCTCCGTGCGCATCAGCTCCGCCAGACGGTCAGTAATCGTATCTATGGAAATCCGGTGAAAATCGTATCGCTGACAGCGGGATAAAATCGTAATCGGGATCTTGTGTGCTTCCGTGGTCGCAAGGATAAAAATTACATATGCCGGTGGTTCTTCCAAAGTCTTAAGCAGTGCATTGAACGCACCTGCCGAGAGCATATGCACCTCATCAATAATGTAAACCTTGTATTTTCCCTCTGTCGGGCGGTAAGATACTTCTTCCCGGATCTGCCGGATATTGTCCACGCCGTTGTTTGATGCCGCATCAATCTCTATGACATTCATAGAAGTCCCAGCGGCAATACCCTGACATGCAGGGCATTTTCCACAGGGACTTCCGTCTACCGGGTGTTCACAATTTACTGCTTTTGCAAAAATCTTTGCGACTGTGGTTTTCCCGGTCCCCCGGGTACCACAAAACAGATAAGCATGTCCTATGCGATCGGCTTTGATCTGGTTCTTTAATGTTGTAACAATATGTTCCTGTCCCTTGACATCTTCAAATTCCTGTGGACGGAACTTACGGTATAAAGCCGTGTAAGACATTTTTCTTCTCCTTCTTATCGGATATCAGACAGCCAAACGATTAATCTCCAAAACTGATACCGATCCGTTTTGCCTCCTGAATCATCTGACTATCCGGATCTACCGTCTTTAATTTGCCGGCTACATCTTCCAATGGCACACATTTGGTCTTGTTGTTGATCATCGCGATCATGTAACCAAATTTTCCATCCATAATTGCTTGGGCAGCGGCAGATCCAAGACGGGTACATAATACTCTGTCGTATGGACACGGACTGCCGCCACGCTGTGTGTGGCCCGGAACCGCAACGCGGACTTCCACACCGCATTTCTCCTGAATCTGATCTGCAATCTCATAAGAAACCGATGGGTACCTGCGGGATGCAACTTTTGCCTTGTACTGCTTCTTGGTAAGCTGTGCATCGTCTTTGGAGATTGCACCTTCTGCAACTGCAAGAATCGTAAATCCTTTTCCGTCTTTTGTACGCTTATGAATCGCATCCACGACCTTATCAATATCATACGGAATCTCCGGGAGCAGAATAATGTCGGCACCGCCTGCCACTCCTGCATACAGGGTAAGCCATCCTACTTTGTGTCCCATCACCTCTACAATAAATACACGGTTGTGGGAAGCAGCCGTTGTATGGATGCAATCGATGGTCTCTGTCGCTATATTAATTGCACTCTGAAAACCGAATGTCACATCTGTTCCGTAAATATCATTGTCAATGGTCTTTGGAAGATGAATAATATTGAGTCCTTCCTCGCGAAGCAGATTGGCCGTCTTCTGTGTCCCGTTACCACCTAAGATAACCAGACAGTCGAGTCCGAGCTTACGGTATGTGGACTTCATCGCCTCTACCTTATCCAGACCGTTTTCATCCGGCACACGCATCTGTTTGAATGGCTGGCGGGAAGATCCGAGAATCGTTCCACCTCTGGTAAGGATTCCGGAAAAATCCGAGGCTGTAAGAATTCTGTACTGTTCATAGATCAGCCCTTTGTACCCATTTTCAAATCCATAAATCTCCAGTTCGTCTACATTCGTAGTAAGTCCTTTTACAACACCACGCATGGCTGCATTTAAAGCCTGGCAGTCTCCGCCGCTGGTAAGCATTCCGATCTTCATCATGCACGTTTCCTCCTGCATATTCTCTTATTGTGTACCAAATGTTTTCACATACACATTTGTATTATAGTATAATTTTTGTCCGTTCACAAGATAAGCGACTTGAAAAATGTATGTAAATTCTGTATACTATTAAGGAGCACATTGCATGAGAGTTCCGCTCCGCGGAAGCGATGTACGTAGGAGATATAGCTTACGCTATACCTCAAGGAGCACATCGCATGAAAGTTCCGCTCCGCGGAAGCGATGTACGTAGGAAATTCATCGGAGATGAATTTCAAGGGAGAGTTGTCCGAGAGGTCGAAGGTGCCGCACTCGAAATGCGGTTTGCGTCGAATAGACGCAACGTGGGTTCGAATCCCATGCTCTCCGCTCACTTTTTAAACAAAAACAGCACCGCGGTCTTTCACCTACCCGGTGCTGTTTTTATATGTCAATGACGTCCCCGGTTATTTCCACGCCGATCCGTCATGTCACGCTTTTCGCGGAAATCACGGCTCCGATGCTCACGGGAATCGTTTGCTCTGTTTCCATCCGCACGGCTTCCATGATCCGCATCGCTGTTTTTGGCGGATGACGGTCTCTCTTTTTTGCGGCCGATATATACGTTCCATTTCATATAGGCTTCCTGCGCATTGCGGGATTTGTAGATTACGTTGCGTTCCTCCCCTACAATATCCGTAATGCTGTACCAGCCTTTGTCATATTGGAATTCCACTGTCTTTCCTTCAAGTTCTTTATTTCCAAGTACAAATTTATGTATTGCCTGCTGTGGCTGCTGCTGTGCCATCCTATCCCTCCTTTTTTCCTAATACATACTCCACGGCCTGTCTCAGTTTTTCATCTTTTTTCATTTCTTCCGTTCCCTGAAGTGCCTCTGCCTCTTCCCTGGTAAACAATTCCCGCAGTTTTACCTGATGGTTTTCTACCGGAATATAAGATACTCTGGATTTGTCGAATACCGGGCGCAGCACATAGTACGGAATTTTTCGCTCCCTGCGTGATGCGGAGAGCGAAACAATATTTTCTACCTGACAGACTCCCTGTGTTTCACTGTATATGATCTGTTTTTTTTCAAACATTCTGTCACCTCTGAAAAAGATAAAATTATCATATCACAAGAAAAAAGTTTTGACAAATGCCCCAAAACATTTTACGCTTGTCCCAGGGAGGAAATTGTATATGTGGATTCTATTTGCATTTGGGTCAGCTCTGTTCGCCGGACTGACTTCCATACTGGCGAAATGCGGTATCAAAAATACCGATTCCAATGCAGCTACGGCGATCCGTACCATTATTGTACTTATTTTTTCATGGATCATGGTATTTCTGGTCGGGGCACAACACGGCATCGGAAGTGTTTCTGCCAAAACCTGGACATTTCTCATCCTGTCCGGACTTGCCACCGGTGCTTCCTGGCTGTGCTACTTCCGTGCACTGCAGATCGGAGATGTGGATAAGGTGGTCCCGGTCGATAAATCGAGTGCCATCCTCTCCATTCTTCTCGCTTTTTTCTTCCTGCATGAGAGCATCAGCCCACTGAAACTTCTGTGCGTGGTGCTGATCGGCGCGGGAACCTACCTGATGATCACGAAAAAGGAAACCTCTTTTGAGAATTCCGGGAAAAAAGGCTGGAGCTGGTTCTTCTACGCGCTTGGCTCTGCCGTCTTTGCCAGCCTGACTTCTATTCTGGGAAAAGTCGGCATTGAAAACATTGATTCCAATCTGGGAACAGCCATCCGTACCATCGTTGTGCTGATCATGGCATGGATTGTCGTGTTTGTCACGAAAAAGCAGGACAGTGTGCGCACGATTGATCACAGGGAACTTGGCTTTATCTGCCTGTCCGGACTTGCCACCGGTGCTTCCTGGCTGTGCTATTACCGTGCGCTGCAGGATGGTCTGGCAAGTGTCGTTGTGCCGATCGATAAGCTGAGTATTCTGGTTACCATTCTGTTTTCTTATCTTGTATTTCATGAGAAACTTGGGAAAAAAGAAGCCGGAGGACTGGTGTTGATTGTGGCGGGAACGCTTGGGATGCTGGTGTAGTATCCCTTGCTATGCCCTTCAGGCGCACCAACCAGACAATATTTACCAGCTCAATCCACAATCAACACTGTCTTACCTTCAAACGCAACTCCATATTCTTTGATCTGACTATCTGTAATCCCTTTCATTTTTAGTTCTTCACTGTATTTTCGTTCCCTGATCTGTGCAATTGCAGACTGCGCGGTCTCTTCGAGACTTTTTCCCTTTCTTGCGCTTCGTACTTTAAATTCCAGAATCACAGCATTATCCTTTCCCGGATGTTTTGGCTCCAACATAATATCATATCTGCCAAAGCCGCTTTCCCGATTCGACCTCAGATAATACCTGTCCCGCAAATCAACCAGCAGACCTAAAACAAACCCGTGATAAAAACGTTCCGGTTCAGCCCCGGAAGCCCGGTCTCCGGTATCAAAATAGCTGAATGTCTGTAATGCAATACGGTTCATATATTCATTCATCGCATCCACATCCCCAGCAACCATTGCCTTAACAAAATCGTTGTAATCCGGCTGTACCGGGGCAAACCAATCGTGAATCATTCTCTGAAACATAAGCTTTACTTCAAGATTGGTAAGTGCAAGCTGATATTTCGGTTCCGTTCCTTCTGGAATATCCTGATATTTTTCATAAGACAAAACCTTTAAATATCCGCCTGCGAGTAAAAGGCTCCATACCGCCTTTTCATTGCCATCCAGTTGATTGTATACAATCTGTTCATCTATTTCCGACCAGATACATTCCCCACATAATAGTTTTTCAAATTTTTCTTTGATCAGGCGGTTTCCTTCACGAACCAATTTTCCGACAAGACTATTTGCGCTTGTGTTTGCCCAATAGGTTGTATACTGCTTTGCATCCAGATAATTTAAAATCGACCACGGATTATAGATATCTTTGTGGGTTCCAAAAATAAATCCGTCATACCATCTTTTTACCTCATTTTTTTCGTTTTCCAGTCCGAAACTTTCTAGCGCAGAAAACACTTCCTGCTCCGTAAAACCAAAGGATGCAGCATATTCATTGGATGTTGTAGTAACCACTTTTAAATTATTCAGGTCTGAAAAAATGGATTCCTTACTGACCCTCGTAATTCCTGTCATAATTCCACGCTCTAATGCCGGATTGGTCTTAAATGTCGCGTTAAACAGACTTCTTGTGAATGTCACAAGTTGCTCCCAGTATCCATCTACAAAAGCTTCCTGCATTGGAGTGTCATATTCATCTAACAGAATAATCACTTTTTTCCCGTAATATTTATACAAAAATCCTGACAGATAATATAGAGAAAGTGTTGCATCCACATACTCCATATCATTCATGATTTTTTTATACAACTTTACTTCTGTATCCCGTAACTTTCCGCTTTCCGTTATAAAATCATATTTGACATAAAGCTGCGCAATTAATTCACAGATCTTTTTTTCTGCCAGCTCATACGTGGGTTCCTTCACATTTGCAAAAGACAGACTGATGACCGGATAAGTCCCCTGCAAATTGCGGTACTTCTTATCCTCCCAGATTTTTAAGCCCTCAAACAGATCCGAACGTCCGGAATATTCCACGGAAAAAAACTGTTCTACCATACTCATGGTCAGAGTTTTTCCGAAACGTCTCGGTCTTGTGATCAATGTAACGCTGTCTCCACAATCCCACCATTCTTTTATAAAATCCGTTTTATCAACATAAAAATAATGATTTTCAATTAATGTGGAGAAGTCCTGTACCCCGATCGCTATATTTTCAGACATTTGCAGTCACCCCCGGCTTTGCTTTTTCCTATAGTATACCCTATCCTTAGCTTATTGAGAAGTCCATGCTTTCAGTAAATCTTCACCTTAAAATTTTATTTTGATATTTTCATTTCATCTGATATATATTTTCTTGCCAGCTACTTTTTCGTGTTTTATAATAGAATACATCTTATAGGCATTTCATCAAGGAGTTATAACCATGAAAATCTTATTTTATCGCTATGGAAGTATTTGTGAACCAGACATATTGGAAGCTGCACAAGAACTAGGTCACACTGTGACAATTATAGATGAAGAAATTTCAAATAAAAATATATCTTTTGCAGATACTGCACGTTTAGTTGGAAATTCTTTACTTAGCCACTCCCAGGATTGTGTCTTCACCATAAATTTTTTTCCGTCTATCTCCGACGTCTGCAATATTTTTAAAATTCCATACATTAGCTGGATCGTTGATTCACCAGTAATGGAATTATTTACTAAATCCATCCAAAATTCCTGGAATCGGGTTTTTCTTTTTGATCGTATACAATATCAGGAAATTGTCCAACTTAACCCTGGGCATATTTTTCATTTTCCATTAGCTGTAAATATTAACTCAAAACAAAATATAATTCAAAAAGCATCTTCTTCTCTGCGAAAAAAATATTCCTCCGATATTTCTTTTGTTGGTTCCCTATATTCTGAAAAATGTCCTTACGATAAATTAACAAACATATCAGATTATGCAAAAGGGTATTTAGATGGCATCATGGAAGCACAATTAAAGGTATATGGTTATTATTTTATTGATGAGACTCTTACTGAAGAAATCATTGAAGAATTTAAACAACATATGCCAAATTATTATGAATGTCCTTTAGATAATTTTCTTACTGACAAAATTACGATTTCACAATTATATATAGGGAACAAAATTACGGCATTAGAACGCGCATTAACGATACAGACATTGTCAACCTATTTTTCTGTTGATCTGTACACGGGAAGTAACACCTCAGCTCTTCCCAATGTCAACAATCGTGGCTTTGCCAAAACTTTAACTGAAATGCCGATTATCTTTCATGAAAGCAAGATCAATTTAAACACGACCTCTAAACCAATTCGAAGCGGAATCCCGCTTCGAGTTTTTGACATTATGGGATGTGAGGGGTTTGTGCTCAGCAACTATCAACCCGAACTAATTGAATTGTTTGAACCTGGTGTTGATTTCGATTATTACACCAGTATGGATGAATTAGTAGAAAAAACGAACTATTATCTCACGCATGATGCGGAACGAAAAGAAATTTCACATAATGGTTTTATCAAAGTATCAAAAAGCTATAATTATATTATACGTTTTAAAAGACTTCTTGATATGGCATTTTCTAATTGATAATGGGGCAGCAATATTTGAGAATACCTCATGTTACAACAATGGTATTCTCAAATATATTTTTACTTCAACTAACCCTCCAATTTCCCGAGGTGTATAAATATAATCTATAACTTATTTAGTTTTTAATCACTTTTATATTATCATAGACTCGATAACAACCAATCTATAATTTCACGAACTGCTCCGTCTCCACCTTGATGCTGACTCACATATATGGCCTTCGACTTTACACATTCCTGCGCATTCGCAACACTGCATGGATATCCAACAAGTGACATTACCCCAAGATCATTCACATCATCGCCAACATAAGCTATCGAGTCAAACGGTATATTATATTTTTCAGATAATATTTTTACAACTTTTTCCTTATCTTTTACTCCTTGATAAACTTCTGCGATTTTAAGTTTTCTTGCCCGTTCTTCCACGATCATTGTATTTTCACCTGTAATAATACCAACAACTATATCACGATCTCTTAATAAACCAATCCCCATACCATCTGCAGTATGAAATTTTTTTGCTTCTATACCATTGCTCAAATAATACATTCCTCCATCTGTTAAACAACCGTCACAATCTGTTAAAAACATTTTAACCTTTCTAGAATCTTTTCCATTTTTTAAGCGATTTTTCATTAACTCTTCTACTATAATGAAGTCCGATGGCTCATCAATTTCGCAAAAACTTTCTTCACACATCTCAACTATTTTTATATTCCCTGAAACACGGTTTTTTGATTCCAGCAAATCTTTTTTCGATGTAATATAGAAAGCTCCATTTTCTACCAGATATCCCTCAAATTCTTGCCGTCTTGGTCTATGAAACACATCATAATTTGTCGGTCGTGCGTAACCTTGTTCGTTAACACTCCATTGAAAACGTTTCTGTCGCACTACCGACAAAACACTATCGCTATCTTTCTCCAAAAACTTTTGAAATCCACGATTTAAATCATCAGCTTTAAGAAGCGGAGACGTTGCCTGAACTAAAGCAATATTAAGGAATTCATATTGTTCTGCAAATTCTAGCATTGCCATTTCTGTTGATGCTGTATCTGTAGCACTTTCTGCACTTCTCCCAATAACTTCAACCTTAGAAAGATTATACTTTTCCAATGTTGCACGAATCTTTTCACTATCTGTTGCGACATAAACCTTATCAATATATGTACACTGACTTGCCGCAAGAACTGTCCAATAAACTAATGGCTTTCCACAAATTTCTTTAATATTTTTTAATGGAATTGACTTACTCCCACCTCGAACTGGAATAAATGCTACATTCATATTTATTATCCTCTTCAACTACTAATCTACTACTTTCTATATTTTAATTTTTCTCTCTGAATCTGTTCAATTGGAAGAATTTCTTCCCTCTTATACGTCAATGCTTTCTGAACAGCCTGAAGATTTCTCACTAGCTTACGAACTCCATCCGGTTCTAATGAAGCTGCATGATCTGTTCCTTTCCATGTACGATCCAATGTATAATGTCGTTCAACTACTTCTGCTCCTAATGTGTATGCCGCAATATCCACAGCAATTCCAAGATGATGTCCAGAAAAGCCAATCTTTTTTACAATATCTCCATATGTTTCCTTTAAGCGCTTAATTTCCAATAAACAAACATCTTCAAAAGGAACAGGATAACCAGATGTGCAATTAAAAATTACAAGATCCTTATTTCTGCCATTTCGTACAAAAAGATCTATCACCGCCTTCTCTTCTTCATGAGTTGTCATTCCAAGAGAAATTTGAATTTCTCCCTGATAGTTATCACAAAGCCATTGTAACATTTCATAATTATTATTGCATGCAGATGGAATCTTAATAAATTTCGGTTTCAATCCTGCAATTTCCTTTGCAGATGTCATATCCCAAACTGACGTAGCATATGTGATTCCAAACTGCTCACACCACTCTTTCAACTGTGCATGCTGATCAACTGTAAATTCCAAAAATTCACGATGCTCCCCATAGGTTTTACCATAAGAATTTTCCGGATGCGGATGTGGGGCATTATACTGCTCTGGCGTCAATAATTCTTTTACACATCTCTTTTGAAACTTAATTGCATCTACCTTACAAAACAAAGCTGCTGTCTCTATCAACTCCTTTGCAATCTCCATTTGTCCTTTATGATTACATCCTGCCTCTGCAATTACATATGGTTTATTATACATAATCCAACCTCTCTTCCTAAATTATTTTAGGCGTTTGCGAAACGCCACAGACCGCATAAATACGGCATTTTTTGTTACCAAATTAAAATAACTCCTCACCGGATATGGTATAATAGAGTTGACTAAAAACTACAAACCATGTACCTAAGAAAGGAGTTATTCTGATACATATGATACCATATAAACAGCTTTCTTTGGCAGATATTTTTCAAGATTGCCAAAATAAATTTAATAATGACAAGCCTGCATTTCTTTCTCTATTAGAAACCCATATCGATATTGATGAGTTTATTCCGATTTCTTTTAGAAATCATTTCTATGCATCAACGGGAAGATCCCGTAAATACCCTTTACGTGCTTTCCTGTGGGCTTTGATTATCCAGCGTATCTTCTCAATCCCTACAGACCAGCTTCTTTTAACTTTTCTGGTTTACTCGAAACCGCTTCGTGATTTCTGCGGTTTTACCAAAGTCCCTGATGCCTCTAAGATTACACGCTTCAAACAGGACTTTTTAGATGATCTGCAGCTTGTTTTTGATAAACTTGTTGATATCACCGAACCAATCTGTCAGGCTGTTGATTCCGCAAAAGCCGATATGACCATCTTTGATTCTTCAGGCATTGAAGCTTTTGTTACTGAGAATAATCCCAAGTATGCTAACCGCATTATCAGACAGCTTAAGGCTTATGCAAAAGCTAACAGCTTCGACAAGAATTATGATCCTTATAAAGCCGCTTATGGTTCTATGCCTTCGCACGCGTCTGCTAATCCTGAAATTAAACAGTTATACATCAATGGGCATTTCTGTTATGTCTTCAAATTTGGCATCATTACCAACGGTCTTGGAATCATCAGGCATATCGCTTTTTATAACAAAAACTTTATAGCTTCCCATCCTGACATTACCGTTGAAAAGAAATCTGATTCACCTGATGAAGACAAGTCTGTCCATGATTCCAGGCTTTTAATTCCAACCCTGAAAGATTTCTTTTTAAAGCATCCATTGATTAATCCCAAAACTTTTCTTGGCGATGCTGCTTTTGATACTGCGGCACTCTATCCCAAACTTCTTACCGGTAATACGTTCGGAGATCATAAACACTTTGATAAAGCTTATATCCCTCCGAATTCCAGGGCTGGTCTTGAAAAACAGGACTACACGATTAATGAAAATGGGATTCCCTGCTGTCCTCATGATGATTCACTTCCCATGAAATATGAAGGAATATCAAAACTCAGAAGCGGTGTTACCAGATATAAGTTTGTCTGTCCTAAAATCAAGTGGATCAAAAATGTATCTACTGGCAGATCCCAGCGTCACTGTACATGTGATGATCCATGTACAGCTTCTTCTTGTGGCAGAATGGTGTATATTTATCCTGAAAAGGATCTCCGTGCCTATCCTGGCGCTATCCGTGGTACAGAAGAATGGAATAACACTTACAAAATCAGAACCACCGTAGAAAGAGATATTAACCACATCAAGGATAATCTTTGTCTGGCCGGAAGAAGAACTCAGAATGAGAAAACACTTCACGCCGATCTGATCCTTGCAGGAATTACCCAACTGATAACAGTTGTACTTTCGGATAAAATCAATCATCACGAATTTATTCGCAGCTTAAAACCTCTTATTGCTTAGGACTTACCAACTCAATAAAGTCTACGGCTTATTTAAGTGCGCCTAAAACAGCTCAATATCCGTTTTCGTCATTAAAATCATGCTATGCTCAATTCTGTTTCTATTTTGATTCAAGTTTGCGAACGAGCATCGCGAGTTTCGCAATTACCTATAAATTATTTTTATTGCAAACCCTATTTTTGCAAATTAAGATAATGATTTTCTACATAAAATAAAATTCTCATAATATCTACATAATAGTTTTTAAATTCCTTCTTTCTCTTTCCAGTATAATGAAACAAACTCACTATCGTCTCATTTCCACAATACAAGTGGAATCCATACTTTTCCATTATATTATTCAGCGTTCCAAGCGAAAAATGACGAATATGTGCATTTTGAAGATATGCACCTAAATTATACCCATATGCGCCATTTGCTAAATCTTTAATTCCAGGTACTGCAATATAAACACTTCCTCTATCACTCAATAATTCTTGGATCACTTTTAATTCCTTTTCCAAATCCAGGAAATGTTCAAATACATGATTTAAAATTATAAGGTCAAATTTTTTCCCCTCTTCAATTAATTTTGATGAATGCCCTTGCCGTAAATCCAATCCCTTTTCTCTTCCGAATGATAAATATTTATCATCCAAATCTATTCCCACTACTTCACATCCAACATTTGCAAACCATGCAAGATTTCCTCCAGCTGCACAACCAATTTCTAAAACACGCTCAACAGCATGGTCTATATTTTTCTTTACAAATTTAAATATTTCCTCTCCTCTTTCAATTTCTCCACGAAATACTTTTTCTACGTTTTCCTCTACTGCAACATTTCGATACAATCTACCAAAAATATGATTATAAAAATAATCATAGCTTTCCTGTGTCATTCTTTCATTAGTCATAACCAATCCACAATTTCTACATATAACTGTATGAACTGGAAATCCATAACGATCTTTTTCTGCTAAAATATCAAAATCCGCTACATCACTTCCACATTCACATTTATATTTTTCTATATGATATAATTCACCTTTGTTGTATTCTTCTAAAAATTCATCTCTAGCATCTTTTTGCATATCATTTAAATATATCATTTCTTTTCCATCATTTATAAACCGATTTCCAATCATATCATCTGTACTCCTTATATAATATATCTTATTATCGTAACTGTTTTAAATTATTCAGAATAATATTCCATAATTTGTTTTGTGCTTCCTCAATTTGGCGACAAATTAATTCACGATTGCTAAGCATATACTTTGAAATTTCTAATAATTTATCTTCAAACTGCTTATCTAACACTTCAACCCCCCATTCTGGATGATGAATATCTTCCAAAAACCATTTTAACTTGTCATGCGAAATCATGCTAACTGTAGGTGTTTTGCATCCAAAAGGTATCATCTGTGCATGTCCTCTAATTGCAAGTACAAGTTCTGGATCAACAAAATATGATAAATATTCTTGTTCACACATCGTTCTATTCAACTTAATCATCTCATATTCTACAGACACGGCATTCAAATATTCACATATCTTCTCATCCATAGAACAATGTATATAACATTTAATTTTATAATTAGCTGATAATTTTTTACACACTCTTGCAATTGCAAACATTACTTCATCTTGCTCTGTACCATAACGCATTGCACTTCGATCAAACGCACAGTTTAATGCAATAAAATGCTCTTTATCATTACGCACCGGCAGTTCATACAGCTTTGAAATTACTGTCGTAGCACAAGGATGATAAACTACTTTCTCTTTTAAATTATTATTCAAATAACCACGTATAGCTTCTATTGATCCATGATTCCGTAATCCAAAAAAACTGCTTTTTTTTACCAATGCATTCACATTATCCCAAAAACAACTTGCAAATTCTTGTTGTCCACGAAAACGATTATATCCAACTCCCATTACGTATAATGGGGTTTTTATTTTATTAATTTGCTCTGTAGAAATTGGCCACTGCCATCCAGATATATCATTTCTGTTAGTATCACAGAGAAATAATCCTCCTCCTCCTAAAATAACCCCTTTACTTTTATTACATGCTTCAATTAATCCGTCTGTCACAGATGACCTTACATCTACAGTACACCAATGAATATCTTGTTCAAAATTTTCAACTAGCTTTTTTAAGCTACGAACCAATATATAGTCTCCAGCATTTGCAGTAGTATCTGCTGCTAAGTGAATATAGTTATTATCGTAAAAAGTGTTCAAAATTAATTTTTGATCATATAATTTTACATCTATGTCAAATGTTTTTAACTGTCCTATAACTTCTAAAATATTTCTATATGTATTATCTATTTTATCAAGTTCTGGAAGCAATTTATAGAATATCATCTGTAGTAATTTTACATCATTTATGGATTCCGCTTTTTGTGCAATCTTTCCTAATTGCTCATAGGATTCTCCAATCACTTGCAAAGTATTCGCATTTTGTAACTGTTTTAATTGATTTAAAGCCAATCGAGTATTTTGTATTATATTCATAACACTCTTTATATCATCTATATTTTCTTTCATCATGCTCTCCTTTTAGCTTATTTTCTATGATAAATCAAAAAGTACCTGTTCTGCATATACTGTATCTTTAATTTCAGACAAGCAGGCATTATCATTTATTTCGTTATTATATTTTCCTTTTACCAATGTTCTAAAACCTTTTCCCTTTAAAAACCACTCATATTCCAAATCAATATGCCCAATATCAACTGCCTGATAACCAGCATTACAAAGATCATATGTCAACACTGTCGCACTCGGTCCCAATGCCAATAAAAATAACTTATCTTTTGGCTGGTTCATACAACATTCCAATATTTCTTCATATCTACGAAACGCATTCTCTGCGGGTCCAACAATTCTCTCAATCGATGCGGCTCCAGAAAACAAATCATTTCCAACACCCAGTGCCGTATATTTTCCCTCCACAAATACGCAATCTCTATCTTTCCATATTTTTTTCAACCGTTCAAACCTCTGTTTAGGTGCATCTGTATTACACTCTCTATACATTACATATGGTCTTGTAACATATGCATTATAATATTTTCTCCCTTTTTCCAATAATTGAAGGTGTTCCATTCTAACCTCCCTATTCATATAGCATCGGATTTCTCTTTGTGTCTGTTCACTATAATCATCAAGATTTCCATAATTATCGGCAATTGCAACCATTAATTTTTCATTTTTTGCATGCAGAACTTCCAGCAATCGTTTTGACAATTTTTCATCTACATCTGTTTGAAACCGATGTCTTATTCTTCCTGCAATTGCAGAAAATTCCCCATCTCCAAATCTAGCAATTGACTTCTTTTCATTTATAATCAAGTTTGCCGTTTCTTCTATTGATGCAATCTCAGGATACCAATAGTTGCTTTGCTTAGTTATTCGTGGATCATTTAATTCGAAATAACAATTTTGTTTATAATGTGATTGTTCATCTACTATACTGTCTGCCCATTCAATCAATTGTTTATTAGATCTAACAAGAAGTCGAACTGCTTTCTCCTGTGTTTCTATTCTTGTTTGAAGATCATAAACTAATTTTTCCAGTTGATTTTTTTCCACACTTCTCATCTCTTTTCTATACTTGCCATAATAACATGCTTCGCAATATCAGATACCTTTGTCTTCTGAAGATAATTTATTTCTTCCGACTTCAAACAGCCATTGTCATTTAAATTTCTTAATATTATCCGAATTTTTCTCAAATGATTGATTAATTGAAACAAATCATTTGATACCTGATAAAATCCAATAAGATTCTTATCATTCTCCTGCTCTAAGATATATAGAATTAATTCTATATCTGGAATCTCTCCTTTAATATCTGATAATTCTAACTGCACATCCGGACGCAATTTTATATAAGCATAAAATAGTTCTCTAGCTTCTGTAAATTTTTTCTCTTTTACCAAATATTTCATCGCAAGCTTAAATTCTACTGTTTCGGCTTTTTCAGCGGTCACTCCAATATGTCCTTCTGCCACTCTCAATTTATTCGCTGTTATAAATACAAATAATAATTGTTCTGACAAAAAGCCAAATACTCTTTTATGATATTCATCATAGCCACTAACATCAATATTTTTTTCCATTTCAAAAAAAATAGCAAATAACCATTCACAGTATTCATCATAAAGTTTTTTACTCATTACACAAAGATTTCCAAAATAATACTTCTTTCCTTTCATAACCACCTGAATAAAAGAATCTTCATATTGTGGAAACAACCGATGTATCACATTTCCAGCATAAATCATGTTATCGGCATTATGTGCTTCTCCATAATATTCAATATATGTAACCGGTGCATATACAGCGTTAGACACCAAAATGTCAGCATTCTTTAAAACTTCTTCATACCCTTTCTTTGTCATAAGTTTTCCATTCTCGTCAAAAAAATATCTTCTATAATGACAAATTCCAATATAGTCAGTATCCGTATAATTTTTCCATAACCAATACATACCCGTAAGTTCTCCATACAATGGATTTCTATTTGAAATAGAATCTCCAGTATCATCTCCCATATATCCGAGATTCTTTCCTAATTTTCGTCCCACATGCAATGGAATATACAATTCCTTATCCTTTGGTTGTTGAAACTTCTTATGTGTCATTACAAATATTTTGGTTTTCATATATATTCCCTCAAAAATTTCAGATGATATTTTTTTATTACTCTGCTATAATCTATTTAGCTATAGAAAGGATCTTTATTTATGCATATTTTATTTCTTGACTGGCCATGCTTTGGTCATGATGACGTATTAAATTTTTTTAAACAACAACACTTTACTGTAACATATTTTTCACATCCCGATTATAATTTAAGAAAAAGCATTACTTTTACTCAATCCGTAAATAAATTATTTGAAACTCAAAAATTTGATTTCTGCTTTTCATATAATTATTTTCCTTTAATGGCTCGTGCTTGCCACGCCCATAATGTGAAATATATATCATTTGTCTATGATAGTCCACAAGTAAAACTATATTCTTACACTGTTACCTACCCTACCAACTATATTTTTTTATTTGACAGTAATATAGTAAATTATTTTCGTTCGGAGGGAATATCAACCTTTTATTATATGCCATTACCAGTCGACCCATATAAAATTGGCAAAATGCTAAAACAAACTTACGATGTTTCCAAACTATCTGCCGATGTTTCTTTTGTTGGCTGTCTATACAACGAGGAACATAATCTTTATGACCGACTCTCAAATATGAATGGATATACAAAAGGATATCTTGATGGGGTTCTCCGCGCACAATCAAAAGTATGGGGATATAACTTCATGGAAGAATGTCTTTCTACAGATGTTCTCACACAATTACAAAATCTCATACATTATCATAATAATTTTGATGGAACAGAATCCTTAAACTATATTTTTACAAATTATTTTTTATGCCGTAAGCTTACCTCATTAGAGCGAATGGAATATCTTACTGCCTTGTCCCATGAAGTTCCATTAAAAATTTATACCCCTAACGCTAAACTCACTGTTGGAAATGCTTGTAATATGGGACCTGCAGATTATATTACAGAAACGCCATATATCTTTCATAACAGCAAAATTAATATTAATCTCACCCTTCGCAGTATCCATAGTGGAATTCCTCTTCGCTGCATGGAAATACTTGCAAGTGGGGGATTCCTTCTCACGAACTATCAATCAGATTTTTTAAAACATTTTATACCCGATCGAGATTTTGTATATTATGAAAATCTTGAGGACCTTTTGATAAAGGCAAAATATTACCTTTCACATGAAAAAGAACGCCTAAAAATTGCCTCCTCTGGTTATCAAAAAGTGTCAGAATTTCATAATTATGAAGTTACATTTAATAAAATATTCAATATCGTCTTTCCTCAATAGCTTTACCAGTAATCATAAATTTTTTTTGCCTCATCTCTCAAAAGACTCGCTGTTTCAGCAACCAAACTGGTATAAAGTTTTCCTTTTCTGGCAAGTTCAAAGCCTTCTTTTTTTACAGAATCTAACCGTTCATACTCCTCTTCTCTCATAATTTGTTCTGCTGATGGAATAACAAATATAACCAGCTGGTAAGTATCATAACTTTCAATTCTTTTTATTTGATTTTTTATTTTTTTTAATAACTTAATATACTGTTCACTATTGATTTGATTGTTTTTGCACATCGCATCCAGCCTACAATAACTCCTATTTAATTTCAACGTGTTCTTGCGTAAGCTATCAAATTGAGCTGGAATGCTTTTTAAATATTCTTTCGCCCATTTTTGATTTTGGTCGTTTAGCATCGGCGGAATACGATCAATGCAATCCTTGATATCAATATTTTTTGTACAAGTCTCTGCAATTGCCTCTTTCAGAGTCATAAGTTCCGTACCCTCGATCTTTGCGCCACCTTCTGTCGCATTGATCACACGGAAATCATTAAACCGTTCCTTATAACGTCGGATTTCTGCTTCATACCAATTTAAAAAAACTTTTAAATCTGTCCGTGTTGGCACTTTTTCTTCATAATTTCCTTCTACCCACTCACAATCTGATGTATCAATTTCAGGCATTTTTTCTTCAAATGTTCCATCAGCATGGGAACGATTACCTGTCAATGCAAGATCCTGCCCAACTAATATAATTGTTTTTAAACATATTTTGTAAAACAGAGAAAATATATTTGTAGCAACTGACCCTCCTGTACATACATCTCCCCACGGGAGACCACTTCTAGCAATAATTTTCTGAGCAAATTGATATCCTTCATCAAAGAAAAATTTCTTTCCCTTATGATATTCAAGTACTTTTGGTGCTGCATCCAAAGTTGTTACAAGTGGAATATCCTGTGCTCCTTTTGTCATTACCAGATCCGGGATCTTCTTAGCATCTACAATGAAGAACATATCTGGAATAATTCCTGCGTTCAATAATGGTTTAATAGCAGTATCTACTGCTATTATAAATGCTTTACCTTTTGCCTTTTTTAATTCTTGAATATTTTTATTAAGTGATGGACCCGCTGCGACCAAAATACCCGTTATATCTACCGGAATTGTTTGAAATAGCTGAACTGTTTTACATGCATGACACAAATATTTTGCATTTTTCATTGCATTTATTGCCGTATCCTCCGCATGATATACCTGTGTGTTATAAGAAACTCGATTGTCTAACGCAATATTATTACACTGTTCTACAATTTGATCACACAATTTTGGAAATAGGATATCATAATTTGGCAAAATAAAAAGCTGAACTTTTGTAATTTTTTCCAGTTTTAAAAATTTAGAAGAAATATCTCTAAGTTTATCTAATGTCATATATCCAACACCTTCCACCCAGAAGATAATTAAATGCCTGTTCATTCCCTCTTCCAAATCCATTGTTTCGAGTGATTTCAAAAAAATTTGTAATGAAGGCTCATAAATAATAATATTAAGCCTTACGTTCACATGTTCCATAAGTTCCCGCAAATATCCTGTATTTCCTATGCCCATAAAAATATATGTAAAACTGTCCGAAAATTGTTCCTGTTCTTCCAGCCATTCATGAGGTGGCTGTTTTGCATTACGCTTTCCCGCCAGATAGCAAAGATGATGATTATATTGTATTTTTAAAATTTTTTCACAATCCTCAGATTGCTCTTCAAACACTCTCAAGCCATCCTGTTGCTCTTCTGCTTCATCCAAGTTTTTTCTTATTCCCGGGTAATGCTGTTCTAACAACTTCAAATTTTTTTCTAGCAAATCCATTTTAATGCTCCTCCACAGTTCTCCTATCAGTTATAAATTTATATAAATATTTTTGTAATCCATAACAAATTGCATCATGCATCAAAACATAATCATCCTGTTCCACTGCCTGTACAATATCTCTTAAAATTTCAAGAAGCCTTTGACTTGCCATTTTCCAATCTTCGTTACTTACCTTCAAATGATTCTCTTGCAGATACCACACTGTAAATTTTTGAATATCTGTAAAACATTCTCTCACCGGTAACAAATTCTGACGTTTTTGATAATCCAGAAAATTTGTTTCTATTTTTTTTAACCGATTATATAAATTTATTATTTCCAGAATTGTCATTATATTTCCCTTTTAAAAATAAAAGAGCTGGCGCTGCCAACTCTTTTATTTGTTTTATTTTCTTGTTGAATCGAAAGATTACTGTAACAGAGAAAGTACTCCCTGCGTAGACTGGTTTGCCTGCGCAAGCATAGACTGTCCTGCCTGTGCAAGAATATTGTTCTTGCTGTATGTAACCATTTCAGAAGCCATATCTGTATCGCGGATACGAGACTCAGCGGAAGAAGTATTTTCAGACACATTGTCCAAGTTAGATACTGTATGCTCTAATCTGTTCTGTAATGCACCAAGTGCTGATCTCTGAGAAGAAACCTGATTGATTGCTTTCTGAACAGCATCAATTGTAGCATTAGCGCTAGCATAATCCTTAACACTTGGATCTGTAAGTGTCACAGCCTGTCCTACTGTATTCTTATCTGCATTAACAGCAACTGTATCTGCATAATTTGCAGCATTATTTCCTTTTAATTCTTTGGAAATTTTACCTTTAAGTGCAGAGACATCTGCCTTCATCGCAGCAGATGCTGCACCATAATGTTTATTATTAGCATCTATATAATATACAGATCCAGAATTTGTATCAACCTGCTTTACATAAGCTGTCGAATCAGCTGCTTTGTCAACTGCAGATTTTAAAGCTTTAATTGCATCTCCCTTCTGTGATGCCCAAGCCTTCGTCGAATCGACCTTAGTAGAATACTGACCAAATGTAAATCCTGTAACTTTTTTACCAGACTGTGTCTGTGTCGTCGTTCCAGCGATTGTATGTAAGCCCAATGCTTTAGAGTTCATCTCACCAATGGTAATAGAAATCTTCTGATCAGAATTTGCTCCCACCTGTAAGTTTTTAGACTGAAAACTTCCATCTAATAAGTTCTGTTTATTGAACTGTGTTGTAGAAGCAATACGATCCAATTCAGATGTAAGAGCATCTAACTCTTCATTAATTGCATCACGATCAATTGTCTCGTTCGTATCATTAGCGCCCTGAACAGCAAGTTCGTTCATACGCTGTAAGATAGAATGAGACTCACTTAAAGCGCCTTCTGCTGTCTGAATTAATGAAATACCATCCTGTGCATTATCAGATGCCTTGTCAAGTCCACGGATCTGGCTTCTCATCTTCTCTGAAATCTTTAATCCTGCGGCATCATCGCCTGCGCGGTTGATTCTGTAACCAGAAGATAACTTCTCTGAAGATTTTGCCTGTGCGCTTGTTGTAACGCCTAACATTCTGTTCGCATTAGCTGCGGTCATATTGTGTTGAACTACCATGCCCATAATTGTTTCCTCCTTGAATTGAGTTACAGCTTCCATGCTGTAATTGATATGATATTTGATTGTAAGATTTTCCTCTTTACGGCCGTACGCTCCGATCAGGGGTCTGTCTTATGGGGTAAGCAACGGATTTTCCTTGCCTACTTGCTATATATATCGGACGAGAGTTAGAATACTTTAGTACCAATCTTAAATTTTTTCAATTTTTTATTATTTTCCAAAGTAAATGTAACCCTTCTTTCTTAAGAGTTGCATTTACTTTGAGAATTCGATCATGTTGCACTTACTCTGAAGAATGATGGTATAATTATCTTGTTGTTTTCCGATGAGAAGCGATGTCTTTATCATGGCTAAACGCTTATCTTTAGATGAACGAAGTCTTATTGCACAACGTTTAAATGCCAATTTTCAACCACAAGCACCTTATCATGATATCATATTTTTGTGGAATTATCTCTTGTATCGTATAACTCGAATCGCGCGATTTGTCCAATAAATACTCGGATGTATCTCTCATGAACACCAACCAAAAATTACGCCAACCTCGTATGAGTGAATGAACTACTCTTTTTTCAGACCAGAAAGCAAGCAGGCTGACTGCCAAAGAATGGTGCAATCAAAACAGCTTATCCATTCGCACTTACAACTACTGGAAGTATGCTCTAAAAGAAGAACTCGCCAACCAGCTGCTTCCGAACAGTGTTCCCATCGCTATTCCAGAAACGTCTGTATCTCTTGCTTCAATCATATCTAACGATTCGGCTCTAACGAATTGCGCGATTCGCTCGACCTCAAAACCTACATGCAATAACATCTCCATCGAATTCGATTATGACATTCAACCATCATTAAAGCGGTCCACCATCAGCACATCAAGTCAGGCAGATTTTCCAACCTGCCTGACTGCCATTTACTTTTAACTTTAGTTAGACTTATTTTTAAATTTTACACATTAAGCTTTAATTATTTTAAATTGCTAAACATATCAACATTCTTTTCAGTATTAGCACAATAATATAATTTGATGATTAAATTGTCTCAGCCCAATGTCTTGTAATATTTCGCTCAACACATTCGATGCCAACGCCTTTGCTTGTCCAGCTTTTATCCGTAGTTTTCTTTTTAAAAACAAATTACCAGCGTATTCTTTGCAACTAAACAAATTATTACTAATTTTTGTTTTAAAATAATCTACACAATTTTGAAATTGTGTCAAAAATATCATTCTAATTTTGTTAAAAAGCATACTTACTGACTTATTAATTTGTTTTATATACTTTGGGTTATCCCTAAAAAAATATAGTTCTTGTTTTTTTCTGTACACCTCATTGTAAGTAACATATATACTCATATAACGTTCCAATTGTTTTTTTTCAAAATCTCTATAAATATTCATTACAATATACTCAATAATTTCTTCCGGTATATGTGCTTTAAAATATTCATCACGAATACATATGTATCCCATTTTCATTGTAATAGGTTTTCCCACATAATTCATTCTGTCGACATGCATGCTCTGACATCTCCTTTCAAATAAATATATGATTAAACTGTATGTCTCAAATCAAAAGCCCCTCTTCTGCAGCTGATAACCAGCTGCAGAATTCGGTAGTCACCCAAATGACCTTGTTTTTTCCATATTCTCATCTTCCCTTATCGGCAGCATGCGCTAAATCATTTGCAATCATATCTGCCGTATCCTTCATGAGTTCGCATTTTTCTTCTTGTAATTTGATGTATTTCACAAGTACCTGTTTTTCCCTTTCTTCCAAGTTACAGATTACTGTTTCAATAATCAGGTGTTTGAAATAATCAATTTGCATTTGTTTTTTTACATATTCTTTATCTTTGCAAAGAATATCCGATACAATTTGAAACTCATTACATCCCCAGTTTTCAATCAGGTCTATGAATCCTGAAATTTTTTCATCAGGAACTACTATGGAATCAACGCAAGGATTGGACGACTGTCGGCTGTCATTATCAGATTGCTTCATACAGTCATTTTCCTTTCATAATTACTATTCGACGAACTTCAAAACATCTTCATAATATGTACCTTCATTTGCATCATAAAATTTCTGTTCAATAAATTTGGTGCCTTCTTTATCAGCTTTTAGGATATATGCCAAAATATTTTCCAGTTCATTTATCAGCTTTGATATATAGTCAAAGACATTTGCATTATCCGTCATCACCAAATACAATGGTGTATGCTCTCTCTTAAGTGAGATACTCTTTAATAATCGTTGTAACACATCTCTTTCAGCCATAATCTCCTGATTTGACTTGCCGCAAAAAGCTGGAATTGCTACAATTCGTTCAAATTTAAAACCTGTTATTCCAAACTCAACTGCCTCATCAGGATCAAATGAGCCCATCGGCTTAACCGAGACTCCCATCATAAGAAATTTTGTAAAAAGAAGACCCATAGCTGATGCTTTCAGATCTATCCCTTCATAAATTTCTACATCTTCATTGTTTCGTCTCAGTTGCTGCACTCGTGCCTCACGTTTTGCAATTCTAATCTGATTTTCCTTTTCTTCCACAGTTATATCTGTATAACCACAAATATTCAGTAGCTCAGAAAATATTTCATACTCCTTATCACCGCTTGTATACGCAATCTTCGCTAAAGTGCGAATTGACGGTTTGGATTTCAGCTTATTATTAATAAGCCGTGAAACATATCCCCTTGAAAGACCGGCCTCATTGCTAAACGTACCAACATTCTTTCTTCCCATCAGTTCCCGAACAAGCAAACTAACCTGAGCGAGCTCTGATGAATTTGATTTGACCTTGTGGTTGATGGTAATCCCCTCGGTCATCCCCATAATTTCTTCCTCCTTTCCTGAGAATATCAATGTACGAGTGTTTTCTTCTATCAGGCAAAAGGAAACTCTTACCTTTCTATTTAAGTATATATTATAATTTTTCTCGCGTCAACATTTATGTGTAATTTATTACATTTGTTTCATGTAATTTAAATGTTAATCAAAAATTCTATTGATTCTTCCCGATTTTAGTCCCATAGTTACATCACATTGATTTTATTCATTTTCGCCTTTTGTTATTTTATATTTTAAATTTAATAATTGTTTTTTGAAATTATATTATTTCATATTTAAAATTTCTATATTGACATTAAAGATTTTCTATGCTAAATTATCCTTATAAACAACGTACTCAATATGAGAGGAAAAGCACATGGCAAAATCAGATAAAACACAAGATGAGAACTTAAACACCAAATGTTTTTCAGATTTACTGTTCTTAGCAAAGGGGAAAAGAAGTAGCATAGACTTTTGCAACGAGTGTGGCATCAGTCCTTCAATGTTCTCCAGATACCTTAATCAGAAAAACAAGCGATCCTGTCCTATCGAAATTTTAAAAAAGGTGGCGGCCCACGCTGCTCCAGAATCAGGTGTTACATTTGACATTTTAGTAGCTGCCAATGACGGAACTGCTTCTTGTGACTACGTATTGCACCCCGATATATCTATACATGAAGTCATTGGAATCATTACCACTGTGCTTCTGATGAAACAGTATCAATGCAAATACCCTTCCAAAGACACAGCAGTCAATATTATGGGCTTGACCTACAAACCGTCCTGGACCATCGAAACTACCGCTATTGATACTGTCAATATGAAAAAATGGGATTTCTTTATATGGAATATATTCGGAAGCACCGCTACCGAAGAAGATCGTTTTGTAAGACAGTTGTTGATAATAATAGGTGCAAAACATTTAGGTTACATCAATTTTGATAAATTAACGTTCATTTTTACAGATTATGCATTATTTCAGTCCATTATTCAAAAAGCCTCTTCACTAGAAATAGATTGCTGCATCTCTCTTCTATATATTGATTCTGTTGCAAAAAGAATTGTACAAGAGTATGCGCTAAAAAGCACTTTAACTTTCGCCCAAGTTTTATCCCCGGTCAATATGGATGTTTCTGACAACACCCTCCTCTTCCCGGATAAAAATAATTTACTGTAACCCATAAACCATGATAACTCTTACTTGGAGGTGACAAATATGAACCAGCATAATTTACAGCAGATTCGCATTATACGGACAGAAGATCAAAACCGACTTGGTGATCTTTACTGGAACGGAACAACATTATATCTATTGGTAAAAATCAGACGTAAACTGTGTCCCATTCCAGTCGACTACTTAATTCGGGAGCTCACCAGAGATTTGCCTTCTAATGTGCCAGTTCCTACAATTTAATATTCCTAGAACTAGGATTTCATGATACTTATCATAGGAATTCAGTTCTCCCGCAATATCTACAATGAGCATTACCTATTACAGAGTTAGCCGCAGTAGGATGATAATCTTTTTTATCACCCTGCTACGGCTCTTTTTTATATTTTACTACAGATGATACACCTATACATTTTCTTATTAGATATGTATTTATAACAACCTTTACCATGCCTAATATAGTTTGATTCACAATGGCTCTGCAGGCATCCGAACATTACGAATCAAATAATTAAACAAATCCAAGCCAGTCGGATGGCGTGTAACAATTGCATAAAGAATTCCAAACAGCTTAGACAAGTATGCTTACTGACCTGTTTTCTACTTTCTATGCACAATCTTGCTAATGAAATGGAGGTATAATATGATTAAGTTTTTTTCAATATGCACTATTTTAAAACTAAATATTACAGATCCCAAAAAAGATTTGCATAAAGAAAAATACAAAAACAAAAAAATTGACCTGCAAATATGCTATATACAAGAAAATCACGTTATGACATTGAATAATATATCAGAAACAAAAACGGATAATCACGGTAAACAACCGTTCCCAAAAACTTTTCTGTCAAACTTGTTTTTTTGTGTTTTAAGCGCAGTACTCGGTTTTTTATTATGTAAATATCTATAATATAGAGACCATTTCAAGTTTTGTGTGAACTCTTAAAAGCAATATAAGTTTTACAAATAACTCTCTATAAAATGGGCAAAGCTGTTTTTCTTGGCTCTGCCCATGTAAATTTCCAATCCCAAGTGCCTTATCAATCAGAGTATCATATTTCTGAAAAAATGTCTCTTGTATCATATAAACTCGTATCTCGCAATTGCCCGACTGCAAAACAACATACAATAACATCTCCATAGGATTTGATTTGCTTCCACCATTTCAGGAACTATAGCACTACCGTTCCGAATTACCTCTCTGTAATCGATATCGTATGCGGCTATACCAATCTACGTTATTAAATCGATTCACATGCTGTAAGCATTAAGTGCACGTACAAATTAAAACTTTTTATTATTAACACCCTGTTTCTTTTTTGCAACCGCCCCTTCTTCCAAAATAAAGAGGTTTCTTGGGTAAGAGGTGCCGGTTTTTCCGGATGTACCATGGATGCACATTTGGGATAGCTGTATACATAAGCAACTTCAAAGATAGATGGTATAAATTTCAGCCGCTTCACAGTTTCTTTGCTTATGACTTTATATTTCACCCCGTAATCCGTGCAGTAACGGTCTTCACCGCTTAGTTTATATTCAACTGCTTCTGTCACTTCGAAACTGGAACGATCTTCCCCTTTTTTTCATTTTTGTGATGAAATCACAATTTCTTTCCCGGTCTCAAAGAATTCCTGTCCTGCATGAGCTTCCGTTTTATTAAACAGGCTCATCTGTTCCTAACCATCTGCGTACTTTTCGGAAGACCAAAAACATTTCCTCTGCGCAAGGGCAAAACATTCAATAAGCATTGCATTCATAAATTTCTGTTCTTTCTCTGTTTATCTTTCAGGAACTGCGCTTCTGTTTCTTTTTTCCGTACCTGTTCCTGCATGATCTCCATCATCTTGATCATGTTCTCACAGTTCATGTTATTCAGTTTTTCTCCAATATATTGTTTTACCATACATGACTTGAACTATATATATTGTCTTATTTTTTTCTATTACTTTCATTTTCTCCTTAACTATACCATTATTCGGATCATCTATTTTTGTTCTAATAATATTACCATTTAATTTATATATTCCATCTCCACCATAAAAACTAAACCAATATGTTATTTTATTATTCTCTTTTATTTTCAGATGTGGTTCATATGTGGAAAATTGACTTCCAAAGTCTTCTGATGGTCCAGTTCCATTTTTCTTATAATACAAATCCCTATCAAAACAATAATTTCCTATTATTTTTCTTAAAATCGAATTTTCCTTGTCCTTTTTATTCTGATATGTACATTTATCCCCTTCCGTTCTCTTCCCATCTTCATAATGCCACGTTCCACGCAATGGATTTGCGGCATTATTATCCAGAATCACCTTCGTAAGCGTAATCTTAGTATGATTTTTCAACCATTTTCCAATTCCAAAGTCTGTATTCATGCCAATTGAAGCATACCCATAAAAATCCAGATTCGTACACAGCTTTGGCTCCGTATCATGAACCGTTGCGGTTGCCTTCAGTTTTGGTCCAATATCTGCCTGCACACCGACAATATCAATCGATCCATACAATTTTTCATCAAACCAATATCCAAAAAATCGAAGATTTAACTGTGGCTCTCCTAAAAGCTGTCCATTGACTTCTGCTTTTGTTCCTTCCCAGCTTCCGTTACTGTCCGCACTTATTCGAAAATCACCATTTATATAAGAAGCAGTTAGTGTATTCGCAAGTTTATATTGGATCGTTGCCTTTCCATCTGCGGAAACATTGAGATAACACACCACATCTGCATACAATCCATCTCCAAGATATGTCGACACATGACCAACATAAATTTTCTCCGATCCTGCTCCTTTGCTTGAGAATTTTAGTTCGGCTTTTGCTGTAATATCTTCATTCAACGAAACCGAAACCTCATGATATACCAGATGCAGCCGCTTTGAGAAATCGGCATCTACAATCGCTGTAACCTTTGGCGCTGAAAGCTCCACACTTCCCGAAAAAGTCCCGACAGTTCCTATTTTCTGCTCTTTCAGTTCGACTATTTTCCCGCTCTCAGCCGATACCGTTGACTGTATGCTTGTACCTTTTAATCCACTGTTTACATTTCTTACGGAAGCAACCACATCTTCATTTGGAACAAACATGGACATATCCGCTTGTTTTTCTTTCTGTATGTCCACTTTCTGATAAACTTCTGAAATATCAGGTGTCTCACCAATGATTTGCAGCATTCCATTTCCTGCATCTGTAACACTTTTTACCTTCAATGCAAGCTGATTATCTGTTCCTGTTTTCTTTGGTAATAGAATCACTTTTCCACTTTTTATTTGTTGCATATTTTCATTCTTAGGGATAGAGACCAGCAACATATCCCCTTGTGGGATAACCGTATAGGATGATTCCGTATCAGTTAATATCTGTTCCACATCTTTTTGATATGTCACAACATTTTTATGTTCTGGATTGACTTTTCCTGTATTGTTAAGCTTCTTAACGACACGTAGCGCTTTCTTCTTTTCCGCCTTGGTAATTGCTTTTTTCGGAAGAAACTGTTTTTTCTTAAGGGATATGATCTTCTGATTTAATGCCACCTTATCTTCCGCTGGATATTTTAACTTCTTTTTATCCTTGCACTTTGGCGAAACTGCTTTATTTGCCTGAAATCCCAGCGCTCGTACAGTCGTGACTGCCATAAACTCACGGGTTGCAGCTTTTTTCGGGTAAAATTTTTTACTGTTCTTTTTTACCGGAAGAATCCCTCGGGAATATGCTGTCTCGATAACTTTTTTCTTACTGCTCTTCTTGGTATCTGAAAAATGATATTTGGAAACTTTTCCTGTTTTAATATGCGCTTGCTTTAATAATGCACAAATCCACTCTTCTCTCGTTACTGCAACTTTTTTACCTGTCGTTTTTGCATTAATTTGCTGTGGTGAAATACAAGTCACTATCATAACAAAAATGAGTAAAAAGGCAAAAAACTTCTTTCTGTTCTTCATAACTACATGCTCCTTTTCTCTTTATGTATTTTCTATATCATTTCTAAATGCTTTTATTAATTCAGTACTTTATTCCCATATTTTGATCATATACCCATGTACTTCTACAGTCAACTTGATTTTTCCCATCAAAATAAAGAAGTAATGATGTATTGTTTTTTCTTATACATCATCACTTCTTTGTACTTTCTTATATTGTTTTTATATGCTACTTATAATATCACTGGAACCTTTCCTTCCAATATTGCATTGATCTCATCCAGATCCTTGCCTGTGATGGATGCAATGTTTTCCGGGGACATTCCGCTGTGGTTCATTTTAAGAATGATTTTTGCTTCTCCTACAACTTCTCCCATGACTTTACCTCTTGCTTCTCCACGTACTTCCCCTTCCGATTCTCCCAGTTTTCTGGCATCTTCCAGATCATCCTTCATCAATTCTCTCAACGCATCACACATATTCGCATCCCTCTTTATTTCACGATACAACTCATCATTTGCCTTGACACTTACCTGTAACACAGCCTCAACATTCTGTCGATCACGCGGCGTATTCATTTCTTCCACGTTCCTCAGAAATTCTTCTATATCTTCTTTTTCGCATGGTTTGACAAATTCCCGGATATTTTTCTTCTATTTTATGTCCATACTTCTGCAATGTCAAAAACATTTTCTCTGGTCAGGTTGCTCCGAAAATAGATACTGTCAGTTCATTGATTGGATATCACTTTCTTTGTTTAACTACTTAGCCATCACCTAGATAACAATTTATTCAATTTCTTATCAAATGTTTTGATATCATATTTCTTTACACAGCTATACGCATATAGAATGCAATCTACAAAATCTAAATTGTTTTCCACATATGCTTCAAGTCCTATCTGAATAACTTCTTTTTCTGCAACTGTCACTTCTGACAAAAATTCCATCAATGCATCCCTAATCTTGACTCTATCAACAGAATATACTCCCTTTAATACATATACAACTTCCGCAATAACCTCAATGGGAACCATTGTAACTTCTGTTTTTATAACATTTTCAGCTTCTTTTGCCATTGCCTCATTATCATTCAGAAGATATCTTAAAATAACGTTTGCATCAAGCACTACCATGCTTTTCTGTCACCGCCTTTTCCCAAGCATATTGTTCTTTCTCTTGTAAGCTGGGATCTGCATATTGAGCCAATATCCCTCTCGCTGATTTTTTTTCATCTTTTGAATCTGATTCATCCATAAATTCGTCCAAAACTGTTATAATCAATTTTTGATTTTTCTTTGCATGAATTTTTTCTAAAGTTCGAACCATGTTTCCGTCATAGTATCCCTGCAAAGCCAACATACCAGTCACCTCCCCTTCTTAATTCCATACCTCTGCACGTTCAAGTATAAATTTCTTCTTTTAATTTACCCCAACACCGGAACTTTTCCTTCCAGTATTGCATGGATCTCATCCAGATCCTTGCCTGTGATGGATGCAATGTTTTCCGGCGACATTCCGCTGTGGTTCATTTTAAGAATAATTTTTGCTTCTCCTACAACTTCTCCCATTGCTTTACCTTCCGATTCTCCCAGTTTTCTGGCATCTTCCAGATCATCCTTCATCAGTTCTCTCAACGCATCACACATATTCGCATCCCTCCTTATTTCACGATATAACTCATCATTTGCTTTAACACTTACCTGTAACACAGCCTCAACATTCTGCCGATCACGCGGTGTGTTCATTTCTTCTGCTTTTCTCAGGAATTCTTCCACATCTTCTTTCTTTGCATGATTTGACAAAATTCTCAAACTTCGATGCTCTCCCGGCTCTAATTCCTGTGTCACAATAATCTGCGCTGGAAACGGTAAATGTTCTGTCACATAATAAATTCCCGGATATTTTTCTTCTATTTTATGTCCATACTTCTGCAATGTCAAAAACATTTTCTCCGGTCGGGTTGCTCTGAAAATAGATACTGTCAGTTCATTGATTGGAACTGCATCTACACGTTCTCCATAGCCTTTGTACAGACATGCATATCCGACTGTCTTATAAAAATCATCAATAGTCAGTGCATCTTCCGGGCTCTTATACTCGATCACATTATATTTTTTCATGATATGACCGATTTCATTCTTAATTCGTCTGTCACTTTCTTCTTTTATAATAAGAAGATCAATGCGGATTGGTTCTTTGCTCAGATTGTATTCCGGCTTTAACTCCAGCCGTTCAATATCTTCGTGGAATTCGAGCCCCGCGGCAGCGCAAAATGCCGGATGCCACTGGAGCTTATCTGGTGCATTTTTCAAATTGCTTCCTCCTGTTTGTGTGAATCACGATTCCGCAACATCGCAATTTGTTTTCGTGCACAAATGCTTAGTTTTCACCTCTTTCCTTTTCGTTTTTCCCTCTGCAATCTTTTCCTGTCTTTATGATAACCTATTTATTTTTCTCCATCAAGCAGTTTCTTGTATCCCAAACACCCGAAATAATCTCATCGTTACTGTTCGCATCAAATTGTTAACGGAATCAATTATTAAAAAGAAGTGATGATGTATTGTTTTTCATATACATCATCACTTCTTTTTACTTTCTTATGTTGTTTTTAGATATTTCTTATTTTTCCTCTAATCCCGGCCACTTCTGGTCTTTCTCCGAAAGTGTCAGCGGCGTTCCATCTGCCATGCAATATCCTTCCGCCGATGGTGTGCCGCGATACTCACCTGTCACATCCGGCCACCGGATACCGATCTTTGGGTCATTCCATGCCAGGCCGCCCTCGTCATTCGGATGCCAGAAGTCATTGACTTTGTAACAGAACTCTGCCTCGTCAGACAGGACCAGGAAGCCATGCGCAAAGCCTTCCGGAATCAAAAACTGCTTTTTGTTTTCCTCGGAAAGTTCCACTCCGTACCATTTTCCATAGGTTGCGGAACCTTCGCGAAGATCCACTGCCACATCAAATACGCTTCCGCGCACGGCACGGACAAGTTTGCACTGCGGATAGTTGATCTGAAAATGCAGTCCGCGCAACACGCCTTTGACGGACATGGACTGGTTATCCTGCACAAACTGGATATCGAATCCGGCTTCTTTCATTTCCCTCTCATTGTATGTCTCCATGAAATATCCGCGGGCATCCCCGTGTACGGCCGGTGTAATCACACACAGCCCTTCGATACCGCCGACATTTTTTTCCACTGTTATCTGTCCCACTGTTTTTTCCTCTTTCATGCTGATTTGTAACTATTCAGAACTCCCTCAGAATAGTTACGCTGATTTTAATATTTCACCCTGCCCTCTGCTACTGCTTTTAAATGCTCTCCATACGGACTCTTCCCATAGCGTATCGCAGAATCAAGTAATTTTTCCCGATCAATCCAATGATTGATATATGCAATTTCTTCCGGTGCGGAAATGGTCACGCCCTGACGATGCTCGATCATCTGCACAAATGCTGCCGCATCCAGCAGGCTGTCCATCGTTCCGGTATCAAGCCATGCAAACCCACGTCCGAGCAGCTGCACGTTTAAGTTTTTCTGCTGCAGATACAGGTCATTTAACGTGGTAATCTCCAGTTCTCCGCGGGCGGATGGCTGCACCTGTTTTGCCATTTTGCTCACGCCTGCCGGATAGAAATACAGTCCGGTCACGGCATAGTTGCTCTTAGGCTGTGCCGGTTTTTCCTCGATGGATACGGCTTTTCCATTCGCATCGAAATCCACGACGCCGAAACGCTCCGGATCGTTGACATAATAGCCAAAGACGGTTGCCTGTCCTTCCTGTGCATCCTTTGCGGCATTTCGCAGAATTTTTCCGAATCCGTTTCCGTAGAAAATGTTGTCACCGAGCACCATGGCGCTGGCATCCTCTCCGATAAATTCCTCTCCGAGTAAAAATGCCTGTGCAAGTCCGTCCGGGGACGGCTGCACTTTGTAGGACAGATGAAGCCCGAACTGATTTCCATCCCCCAGAAGTGCTTCAAATCTCGGGGTATCTTCCCGCGTGGAAATAACTAAAATATCGCGGATGCCTGCCAGCATCAGTGTAGACAGCGGATAATAAATCATCGGTTTGTCATATACCGGAAGCAATTGTTTACTGGTTACCATCGTCAACGGATACAGCCGTGTTCCTGCGCCGCCTGCCAATATAATTCCCTTCATCTTAAAGTTCCCCCTGTCTCTTTAATTCCTGCAGATACCGCCCCAGTGCGTCCTGCCAGGTTGGAAGCGGTGTAAATCCATTTTCTTTCAGTTTCTTTTTTTCCAGTCTGCTGTTAAACGGACGCGCTGCCTTTGACAGACCGTATTCCGCGGTTGTCACGGGCTGCACTTCGGTAGAAAGCCCTGCCTGCCGATAAATTTCTTTTGTGAAATCGTACCAGGATATGTAACCACCCTCGTTTGTTACGTGGTAATAACCATATTTTTCGGTTTCCATCATGTCAACAAGCAGTCTTGCCAGATCGTAAGTATAGGTTGGTGTGCCGATCTGGTCATTTACCACGCGCACCTGCGGGTGATTTTTTGCCACTTTTAACATGGTCTTAATAAAATTTTTTCCGTTTAATCCAAATACCCAGGCGATACGAACGATAAAATACTTTTCCAGTGTCTGTGCCACTGCCAACTCGCCCCCCAGTTTGCTCTGTCCGTATACATTGAGCGGTGCATAATCTTTGCAGTCCGGCTCCCACGGTGTTTCGCCCTGTCCGTCAAATACATAGTCGGTACTGATATAGACCATTTTGGCATCTGCTTTTTTTGCCGCTTCCGCAATATGTTTCGTTCCATCTACGTTGATGGCTCTGACTTTTGCCTGATTTTCTTCGTCCTCTGCTGCATCCACAGCGGTCCATGCCGCACAGTGCACGATGGCATCCGGCTGTACTTGCATGATTGTCTGTTCCACTGCTGCCGCATCGGTGATGTCCAGCGGCACATACGATGCACAGGATTCTAGTGCCGGTGCAATATCCGAACCGACTGCCTGATGTCCGCGCTTTGTCAGTTCGTTTACCACGTCATGTCCCAGCTGTCCGGCAACGCCTGTCACGAATACTTTCATATTTATAAGCCTTTCTTTCCGTACATTTCTTTGTAATAATTCTGGTATTCCCCGTTTACGATGTTCTCCCACCATTCCTTATGATCCAGATACCACTGGATGGTCAGGCGGATACCATCTTTAAACATCGTCTCCGGCAGCCAGCCCAGCTCGTTGTGGATCTTGGTCGGATCGATGGCATAGCGCATATCGTGTCCTTTTCTGTCCTGCACATGCTCGATCAGACTCTCCGGCTTGCCAAGATATTCACAGATGAGTTTCACGATATCGATATTTTTCATCTCGTTGTGTCCGCCGATGTTGTAGACTTCTCCGACGGTTCCGTTGCGCAGGATCAGATCAATCGCCTTACAGTGATCCTCGACATACAGCCAGTCGCGCACATTGAGTCCCTCTCCGTATACCGGAAGCGGCTTATCTGCCAGCGCATTTGCGATCATAAGCGGAATGAGTTTTTCCGGGAACTGGTACGGGCCGTAGTTGTTGGAACAGCGGCTGATCGTCACCGGCAGGCCGTACGTTCTGTGATATGCCATAACAAGCAGATCCGCAGATGCCTTGGAAGTGCTGTAAGGACTGGAGGTGTGGATCGGCGTATCTTCATGGAAGAACAGATCCGGGCGGTCCAGCGGCAGATCTCCGTACACCTCGTCTGTGGATACCTGATGATACCGTGAAATACCATACTTTCTGCATGCGTCCATCAGCACGGAAGTACCGATAATATTGGTCTGCAAAAAGACTTCCGGATTCTCGATGGAACGGTCCACATGGGACTCCGCTGCAAAATTGACGATCACATCCGGTTTTTCTTCCTCAAAAAGGGTATATACTCCCGGACGGTCGCAGATATCGAGTTTTACGAAACGAAAATTCGGCTGATCCATCACCGGTGCGAGCGTGGACAAATTGCCCGCATAGGTCAGGGAATCCAGACAAACAATGCGATCCTGCGGATGTTCCTTTAACATATAGAAAATAAAGTTGCTGCCGATGAAACCGGCACCGCCCGTTACAATAATGGTCATGAGCATTTCCTCCTGTGTGCGTTTACGATTCCTGTATTTGTTTCCATTATAAAAGGTGACGCTAGGTCACCTTCAAGTCTTTTTTATAGATTTTTTTAACTATTTTCTGCACAGGAAGATCCCGGCCTCTTTTGTGATATGAAATCCATCTGCCACGCGGGCAGAAACAAATTCCCGGAACTCTTTGTACTGGTTCAAAAGCAGCTGGTTCTGGTTTCCGTGACAGGAAAGAATATAGGAAATCAGCGGTTCTGCTTCCGCTATTTCAATCGCATCCTCGTATCTTCGCATCTGAATTTCCGGAAAATACGGTGCTAACAGATTTTCTCCGTTTTCAAGCCCGAACCGCTCATACAGCACCTCCGCTGATAAAACGATTTCTTTATGAAACTTCTGCACCAGATCGGTAATTTCCCACATATGCTGCTTTCCATAAGTACTGCACAAAAAACGTCCCTCATCTTTTAAGACTCTCCTGCATTCTGCAAGCACCTGCGGGATATCTTCACAGTAAAACAGCACATGATCCGCGATCACAAGATCAAACATTTCCTCCTCATACGGAATTTTTTCACAGTCAAATTTTTTATAGGAAAAGCGGCTGTCCTCTCCCAGTGCACGCCGGGCATCCTTTAGCATCCCTTCTGATTTATCCGAGAGAACGACCCAAAGATCCGCAGGCAGCTGTTCTCTGTTTTCGGTCCATAATGCTCCATTTCCACAGCCGAGTTCCAGAATCCGCATCCCCGGCTGCAGATTACACTGCTGCATAATCCACGGAAACCACCCCTGCGGATTGACGGAATACTCCCTGTGCAGGCGAATCCGGGCAGAAATATTTGCCGCATTCTGGTACTGGTTTTTCAGGCTTCGTTCCACTGCCGTCAGATGGATCAGATCCAGCATACTGTTCCAGTCAATCGCCTGTTCCGTCTGGATGGCTTCTATGGTACGGTCAATCGCCTCATCCATTGCCTGCATTTCGTCCATTTTCTGCCGCAGCAGCTTCTTCTGTATCCGCATGGATTCAAGAAGATACTGCTGATCTGCTGCAGCAAGTGTCATCTCCCGGATATCTTCCAGCGAAAATCCCAGATATTTTAATAAAAGGATCTGCTGGAGTTTTGCCAGATCTGCATCCGTATACAGCCGCGCCCCTGCGGCAGTCCGTGCACTTGGTTTTAAAATATTCTGTTTATCATAATACCGGATCGCGCGAAGTGTCACATGTGCTTTTTTTGCAAATTGTCCGGATGTGTAATACGCATCCTTTTTCATCTACAGTTCTTTCACCTCATCCCGCATTTCTTCTGTCATATTCTGTACATAGGTCGTCTGGGAAGAAATTTCTTCCGTGTTTGCGGCAATCGTTGACACTTTCTGCGTCATGGTATTCATGCTTTCTACCAGATCTTTGATCGAATCCATGCTCTGTGTAATCTTTGGAAGAATTGCCTCGGCTTTCTGGTCGTTCTGTGTCAGAAGATCCTTCGTGGAATCAGACAGTGTACGGATTTCCTCCGCTACCACTGCAAAGCCTCTTCCGTTCTCACCGGCACGCGCCGCCTCAATGGAGGCATTGAGCGAAAGCAGATTTGTCTGTCCCGCAATGGCAGAAATATCTTCATTGCTCTTTTTATATACACTGATGAAATCCGACATGATACGGATGGACTCATTCAGTTCATCGCACAGACGGGAAATATCCTGAATATACTGTGCCAGATTGGTTGCTTCATTTGCAGATTCCTCGTTTGCCGTATTCAGTTCTGCAATGTTATCACTCAGGGTAATAAACCGGTCTGTGATATCTGTAATCTTCTGCTGGCGGATTTCCTGTTCCGTCCGCTCCTGATCGCGAAGTTCTGCAATCTTTTTTGTCTCTTCCTCTGCCATGCCCCGCACATAGTGCACACAGTTTTCTTTTACGTTGACTCCATTGTGGATGGCACGTACCATGTTGGTGCAGCTTGAATATCCACAGGATTCGCAGTCCCTGTGCTGTTCCTCATAGGTATCTTTTTTCATTTCTGCAAACAGGCGGTTCTTCTCCTGTTCGGACGGTTCCTCAATATGTACTGCGCGATTGGTGTAGCTACGCATAAAATCGTTGATGTCCAGCTCTCCAAAAGCGTCCATGAAGTTTTTCAAACGTTCCTCCGGTGTCAGTGTCTCTGCCCACGGACTCCTGCTTTTGCTCTTCCTGCCAAAGTGTGCCTTCTCCTGTTTTGCACTGGTTTTGCTGTTTCGCAGTTTTGCGATTGTCAGCATGACATCATCGGTTCCCCGTTTCGAATCTGTGGCAGTTCCGTAGAGACAGCCCTTCGCACAATTTAAGATATCTACCATAAACGGAAGTTCTTTATTCTGCTGAATACGTTTTGCATAGGAACGCAGATATTCATACGCCTCATGCTCGCCCTCTACCTGACGCACTACCTGCTCTTTCCCAAGAAAATGTTCTACATTCTCCCGCAGTCCACCAGGCATCGGATACAAAGAACCCAGTCCGTATTCCAGTTCATCGGTATATGGTTCACATCCTTCATAATCGTTTCCGATATACTTCATCATCTTTTCAAAAGTTACATTATAAGAAACATATCCGCCGCAATTGGGATCGGTAATCTCTAATTTTTTGGCAATACACGGGCTGATGAAAGCAATTTCATCTGTGACCTGCATGTATTTTTTCATATAAATAGCAGTACACATCATCGGGCTGTGTACCGGCATCAGACGCGGAATCAGCTCCGGTATATATTTTTCCACATAGGTGACTACTGCCGGACACGGCTGGGAAATGCCCCCGAAAAATTTGTGTTCCGTAATGTATTTCAGATATCCCCAGGTTGTGATATCCGCACCGAACGATACACTGCAGATATGGTTGACTCCCTTACTCTTTAAATATCCCAGCACACGCTGGTATTCTTTGGGATAATTTGCCAGAAATGCCGGTGCCAGTATCACGGAAATTTTCTTTCCCGATGCAAGGTCTTCAAAGAAGCGGTCCGTATCATCATAATAGTCTCTCGCTTCATGTGGGCAGACATCAAAGCATTCCCCACATGCAATACATTTGTCCGGGTCTACCGTTACATAACCTTCCTGCGTTGCAATATTTGCCGTAAGTACAGGACAGCCCCGCACGCATTTGTTGCATCCGGTGCATAAATCATTTGTGTAAATCAGTTCCATAAACGCACTCCTTATTATGATTTTCGTATAAACACTACCCCTATATGCTTATAATTTTATTACTTTTTACTATATTTGTCCAGCAAAACCTTGCTTTTTCCGTTATTTTTATCAAAACACAAATGGTTGTCTATGATTTTTTGCAGACTGGATTTATATTTTTTTCCCATTTTGGATATATACACACCGATAGATCGCACTATACTAGGATACAAAGAACTATTTTCACCAATTCGGAGGTTTTCCATGAAAAAAGCAGCTGTTATCCATGATCTGTCCGGTTTCGGAAAGTGTTCGCTCACGGCAGCGATTCCGGTATTATCCGCGCTGGGCGTGCAGTGTTGTCCGGTTGCAACAGCCGTACTGACCGGGCAGACCGGTTATCCCTGTTATCACTGTACCGATCTGACCGCCATGTTACCGGACTATATCGATGCCTGGGGGAAAAATAACGCACATTTTGATGCCATCTACAGCGGATTTCTGACCGGAGCGGAACAGATTTCGCAGGTGCTTGATTTCATCCGCCAATTCCGGGAAGAACATACGCTTCTTCTGGTTGACCCTGTTATGGGGGATGACGGAAATGCTTATCCATTTTTTACTCCGGGGCTGTTAAATGGAATGAAAGAACTGACGCTTGAAGCAGACGTGATCACGCCGAATCTGACGGAAGCCTGTCTGCTGGCAGACATTCCGGAAGATGCCTTACTCCACTGCCGGACGAACACGGATCTGCTGAAGCTGGCAGAAGATGTGGCACTGCGGCTGCAAAAAAAAGCCTCACACCCACAGGATGTCGTGATCACCGGTGTCAAATGCCGTGATGAGAAACATCCCGTCATTTATAATATTGCTGCCACTGCAAATGGAATTTACCGGCACGAATCGCCGTTTTTTGACCGGAGTTTTTCCGGAACCGGGGATCTGTTTGCCTCTGTATTGTGTGGCTGCCGCACAAAGGGCATATGCACGGAAGATGCGATTCTGCTTGCCGGGAAATTTTTATCCCACAGTATCTGGGATACCATGAAAGAAAATACGCCGGGACGCGATGGCGTTAATTTCGAGAAATTTCTTATTGACCTGATTGCAGATTCAAACGTGTAAAAACGAAAAACCCGGAAAAGAATTTCGCAATTGATGAATCCATACGATAGAAAGAAGGAATTGTTATGGCAAAAATTTTATATGTGTACAATGATCAGGTATATGCAAATATCACAAATAAATGTGACTGCAACTGTACGTTCTGTATCCGTAAACAGTTTGATGGTGTGGGTGATGCGGATACCCTCTGGCACAAAGCAGAGCCTTCTTTAAGTGAGATTATTGCCGCAATTGATGCCTTTGATTTCACCGGCTACAAAGAATTTGTTTTCTGTGGCTATGGGGAACCGACCTGTGCACTGGAGAATCTGATCGCCAGTGCCAGATATGTCAAAGAAAAAACAGGTCTCCCGATCCGTGTCAATTCCAATGGTCTGGGAAACCTGTATTATAAACGTGACATTGTACCACAGCTGGCAGAAGTGGTAGACAGTATCTCCATCAGCTTAAATGAGGCAACTGCAGAAAAGTATGAAAAAGTAACCCGCCCATCTTTCCCTCATGCTTATGAGGCAATGCTTGATTTTGCAGAGGAATGTGGAAAACTTATCCCACACACGCAGCTGTCGATCGTGGATATTCTTCCGGAAGAAGACATTAAGGCGTGTCAGCGCATCGCCGACAGCCGCGGTGTCCATCTGAAAGTACGTCCATGGGAGCACAGTGCATAAAGAAGTTACCGTTCTCATGCTTACCTGTGAGCACCAGCGGCATTACAGTCCCAGCACATCCAGAAGGATCTGTTCATCTTTCTTTTGTTTCTGTGGATGCTGTAATTCCGCATCTGCCAGGCGGGTACGGATATTCTGCATCCGCTGGTCCAGATCTGCACTGATCTGTGCACATTCGCTCAGTTCCTGTGCCAGACGCTCGGTTTCATCTGCCGGAACATTCTTTTTGTACCGCACTTTGTGCTCCAGACTCGCCCAGAAATCCATGGCAATGGTGCGAAGCTGTACTTCAACTTTCATTTCCCGTTTCTCATTCTGTAAAAAAATCGGTACTGCAACGATCAGATGCAGGCTACGGTATCCGTTTTCCTTCGGATGCTTGATATAATCTTTCTGTTCGATCAGACGGATATCATCCTGCTGAAGCAGGCAGTCCGCCAGCAGATAGATATCTTCCGGGAAAGAGCACACAACCCGGATTCCTGCTATATCATTGATGTTCTGTTCAATCGCCGAAAGCGTCAGCGGAATATTTTTCCGGCGCACTTTGCGCACGATTCCGTCCAGCGATTTCACACGTGTCTTGATGGACTCGATCGGATTACGGTCATATTCCAGCGAAAATTGTTCGTTTAACACTTTAAACTTCGTCTCTACTTCCATGATTGCGCACTTGTAATATGCCATCAGCGTATCCAGCGGTTTTGTATTTTCCTGCACAAAATCCAAAAATTCATCAGACATCAGACGGTTACGGACAAGGTTTTCCGCTGCCTGCTGCAGCTGCGCATTTACTACTTTACTTAATTCGTTCATATCTATTTCCTCTTTTTCTCCTGTAATTTTCTATATAAATAATTGTGAAATCCTTAGTTCCGGCGGACTCCCGTGTGGTGGCTCCGGCTGCGGCCTCTCCGATACGCACGAATTAGACAGAATCTTAGAATTTGCGAAAGTGATTGCGTGGCTCTAATTTTGTGTCCGGGCAACGTTTCGACAGCGGCGCGGCTTGTGTCTGTCTGCCAAGGATGCGCTCAGAATTTCTAGTCTGCCTAAGCGGAGCACAAACTTTCCCAATTGTTTTAAATAAAAAGAGCTTCACGGAAATAAATTTCCATGAAGCTCTCCGCACATGGACTTTCCTGTCTGGTTTCCACATGCCTTTATTATAATGGATTCATCCGCAAAACGGAATAAATAAAGTCTGAACTTTTTACGAATTTTATCTTAATCTTTGAACAGATCCGTAGAATAATAACGGTCTCCGCTATCCGGAAGAAGGGCAACTACAGTCTTTCCCTTAAACTCCGGTCTTTTTGCCACTTCGATGGCTGCCTTTAATGCAGCTCCGGAAGAAATACCTACCAGCACACCTTCCTCTTTTGCAATATATTTGGAATACTCGAAAGAATCTTCATTGGAAACCGGGATTACTTCATCATAAACCTTGGTATCGAGTGTGTTTGGAATAAATCCGGCTCCGATACCCTGAATCTTATGCGGACCTGCCTTTCCGGTAGACAATACTGCAGATGTCTCTGGCTCTACGGCAACGATCTTTACATCCGGGTTCTGGGATTTTAAATACTCACCAACACCTGTGATGGTTCCGCCTGTACCGACACCGGCTACGAATGCATCCACTTTTCCGTCGGTATCTTCCCAGATCTCCGGTCCGGTTGTCTTCTTGTGTGCTGCCGGGTTTGCAGGGTTCTCAAACTGCTCCGGAATGAAGCTGTCTGCGATCTCTTTGTGAAGTTCCTCTGCCTTTGCGATGGCTCCCTTCATCCCCTTGCTTCCGTCGGAAAGAACAAGTTCTGCACCATATGCCTTGATGATGTTGCGACGCTCAATACTCATGGTCTCCGGAAGAACGATGATCAGGCGGTATCCCTTTGCTGCTGCGATTGCCGCAAGTCCGATACCTGTATTTCCGGATGTCGGCTCGATAATGGTGGAGCCCGGCTTTAATTTCCCGTCCTTCTCTGCCTGCTCAATCATCTCTTTTGCAATACGGTCCTTAACAGATCCTGCCGGGTTAAAGTACTCCAGCTTTGCAAGAAGTCTTGCCTCAAGGCCAAACTTCTTCTCGATGTGTTTGAACTCTACCAGTGGTGTGTGTCCGATCAGTTCCAATGTTCCTTCATAAATATTTGCCATTTTATTATCCTCCAATTTACTCTCTCTGATTCAATCCCTTATTTTCATACTTCTTTAGTAGGAATTATCTGTTGTTATGAATATACACCCTTTCCCAAACGCTGTCAACTACTTTTTATGATATTATTTTATACCCCTAAAAAAATACACGACACTCCTTATATTTTACTCCGCTTTGCCACAATTAAGACTCCAAAATTTTAACAGAGCCAGAAACTGCACAAAATTCGTAAAGTATTCTATAAGAAGCATCGTGTATTTTTATCTATATGTGTATGAAAAACCTTCCGACTTTATCACTCGTCATCCTCATCGTCATCATCGTCCGCATCCTCACCGAGCAAAGCCTCTTTTAAAGTTCTCCAGCCAAGGACTGCACACTTCACACGCGCCGGCATATGGGCGATATCGCGGAGTGCCGATGCCTCCTCAAGAGAATCAATCTCCTCCTCGCTGGCATCGCCTTTGATCATTTTCATAAAGATTTTCCCCATCTGCAGGGCCTCTTCTTTTTTCTTTCCGACAATCATGCCAAGCATGATATCTGCGGAAGCCTGGGAAATCGCACATCCGTCCCCGACAAATGCACCATCGGTAATCGTGTCGCCATCCGTCTTTAATTTCAGGAAAATATCATCCCCACAGCTCGGGTTGACACCCTCAAGCACAATATCCGCATCCGGCAGATCATGTTTAAACTCCGGGCGCACGTTGTGCTCGGTTAAGATTTCATTATAAAAACTTCTATTTTCCATATCCCATTCGCTCCCTTATACTTGCGATGCCTGCTACAAATTTGTCGGCTTCTTCTTCGGTATTGTAAAACATAAAGCTTGCCCTGGTGGCGGAGCTGATGCCCAGATAATTAAGCAGCGGCTGCGCACAGTGATGTCCGGCACGCACACAGATGCCATCGGCGATTAAAATCTCGCTCACATCGTGTGGATGCACGTCATCAATTGTAAATGTAAGAATTCCGGTGTGTTCTTCGGCCCGGTCGGATCCAAGTACATGCACATGTGGAAGTTCTTTCAATCCGTCAAACGCACGCTTTGTCACGGCAAGTTCCCGCTCCTGCATCACGTCAAAGCCAACAGACTGTGCGTATTTTATGGCAGCATGCAGTGCTATGGCACCGGCAGCATTTACGGTTCCCGCCTCGAACTTATGCGGAAGTTCTGCGTATTTTGCGCTCTCGCGGGTCACGGATTCGATCATCTCGCCACCGGAAAGAAACGGCGGCATTTTCTTTAACAGTTTTTTCTTTCCATATAACACACCAATTCCCATCGGTCCGAAAATTTTATGTCCGGAAAATGCAAAGAAGTCTGCATCCAGATCCTGCACATTGACCGGCATATGCGGGGTGCTCTGTGCCCCGTCCACCACGACAATGGCATTTTTTTCATGTGCCATGGCTGCGATCTCTTTGACCGGATTCACACGTCCGAGCACGTTAGAAATCTGTGTGATTGCTACGATTTTTGTCTTTTCCGTAATCTGTTCTTTTACCTGATCAAGATCCACCGATCCGTCCGGACGGCATTCGATAAACCGGAGTACCGCTCCTGTCTGCCGCGCAACCATCTGCCATGGCAGAAGATTGCTGTGATGTTCCATGATCGAAACGAGGATTTCATCCCCGGCATTTACATTGTTTAAACCATAGCTGTATGCCACAAGATTCATGCTCTCTGTGGTATTTCTGGTAAAGATGATTTCACGCGCGGATTTGGCTCCGATAAAATCACGCACGCCTTTTCTGGCATTTTCATACAGTTCGGTTGCTTCCACACTCAGCGGATAATTTCCACGCAGCGGATTTGCATTGTGTTTCAGGTAAAAATCGCGTTCTGCATCAATGACACACTGTGGACGCTGGGAAGTTGCCGCATTGTCGATATAGATCCATTCCCTGCCATCGACTGTATTTTCTCCAATTTCCGACAGCAGTGGAAAGTCCTTGCGATAATCGGTCATGCTACACCTCCCCAAGTTCTTCGTCAATCATTCTGGCAAAGCTGTCGTCTTTGATGATTCCTTTCAGGCGGTCAATGTTTGCTCTTGCCATAATATTTTCCGCGTGCTCTTTGTCGATTCCGCGGCTGGCAAAATAAAACATGGTATCCTCATCAAGTTCCCCAATCGTTGCACCGTGATTACCAACGACATTTTCTTCGGAGCATAAGATCACCGGAACGGTTTTATTCTCCACATCATCGCCAAGCATCAGTACATTTTCCAGCTCGTTTCCGACGGAATCGGAAGAGCCAGTCTTAAAATCAATCGTTCCACGGAAGATCTTCTTTGCACCGTCGCGCAGGGCACCGCCCACGTTGATTTCACTCTCTGTATGTTTTCCATAGTGGTTGACCACTTCATTCATGTCAATGATATGTGTGTGCTGCCCAATATAGCCGATATCGCTCCTAAAGGTGCTTGCATCGCCATTTAAGTTGATGGTCGTATCGGAATAGATATCTCCTTTTCCGAGATAAATCTGTACCAGCTCGATACGGGCATTTTTTTCACATTCTCCCTCAATCTGATTGTACACAAGGGAATTTTCTGCTGTGTGCTGCAGCTGCACCAGACGCACCCGTGCATGTTCTTTCACCGAAAGGCTTGTCCTTACGGCAAGTTTTTCCTCTGTCTGATAATCCATAAACACGGTCACCTGCTTACCTGCCGGTGCTATGATATGGATCTTTTTGCTGCTGTATCTTCCCTCTCCGGTAATAGAAAAGCGTACCTCTTCGGTGCTTCCCGCTGTCACGGTTTCCTCCGGAAGTTCTGTTGTATGTTCTTTGTCCCACGGAAGCTTGGTCTCGTTGACATGTAACCAATACCAGGTCTTCGATGGAAGTTTATTGATTGTCATTTCTGTCATTGTTCTCCTCCTAACCTATGCTTCCCTTCATCTCCAGCCGGATCAGGTTGTTCATCTCAACCGCGTACTCAACCGGAAGTTCCTTGGATACGTTGTCTGCAAATCCGCTGACCAAAAGTGCCCGGGCATCTTCTTCCGTCATGCCTCGTGACATCAGGTAAAAGACGGCATCGTCGCTGATGCTTCCGATCTTTGCCTCATGTCCCACGGCTGCGTCTTTGGTACGGATGTCCATGGCCGGAATCGTATCCGAACGCGACTCGGAATCAAGCATCAGGGACTGACAGGATACTGCTGATTTTGATCCTTTGGCATCCTTTGCCACAACCACGCTGCTTCGGAAGGTACTGATTCCGCCGTCCTTGCTGATGGAACGGGTATTCATATAGGAGCTGGTGTTTGGTGCTGCGTGTACCACTTTGGCACCGGTATCCAGATTCTGTCCGTGTCCGGCAAATGTGACACCGGTGAATTCCATTTTGGCACCCTCCCCCTTTAAAACGCTCATCGGATACAGGCAGCCCACATGGGAGCCAAACGATCCGGAAACCCACTCGATCGTTCCGCCTTCCTCAACGGAGGCACGCTTGGTATTCAGGTTGTACATATTCTTGGACCAGTTCTCGATGGTGGAATAACGAAGCTTTGCATTTTTTTTGACGAACAGCTCCACGCAGCCTGCATGCAGGTTTGCTACGTTATATTTCGGAGCGGAACATCCCTCGATGAAATGAAGGCTTGCGCCCTCGTCCACGATGATCAGTGTATGCTCAAACTGACCGGCTCCTTTGGCATTCAACCGGAAATAAGACTGCAGCGGAATGGACACGTGCACGCCCTTTGGCACATAGACGAACGAACCACCGGACCATACGGCTCCGTGCAGTGCTGCAAACTTATGGTCATGCGGGGTGACAAGTTTCATGAAATACTTGTGTACCATGTCCGCATATTCTCCTTTTAAGGCACTTTCCATATCGGTGTAGACAACGCCCTGTGCGGCAACCTCGTCTTTGACATTGTGATATACCAGCTCGGAATCGTACTGGGCACCGACGCCGGCTAAGGATTTCCGCTCGGCCTGTGGGATTCCCAGACGCTCAAATGTCTCTTTGATGTCTTCCGGCACATCCTTCCAGGATGCCTGCATTTTGGAATGTGGACGGACATAGGTGGCAATGTGATCCATGTCTAGTCCCTCAATTGACGGTCCCCAGTCCGGAACCGGCATCTCATTGTAAATCTGTAAGGACTCCAGGCGGAACTGCTGCATCCATGCCGGATCGCCCTTTTCTTTGGAAAGCTGCTCCACGATCTGTGGGGTCAGACCTTCTTTCATTCTGTATGCATCTTTTTCCTCATCGCGGATATCATAGATGCTGCGGTCGATATCTTCTACCTGACTCTTTTCTCTCATTTCGCACGCACCTTTCTTACTGTTCAAATTCCTCAAAACCGTTTTCGTTGATCTCATCTACTAAGGAAGCATCTCCGTTCTTTACGACTTTTCCTTCATCCATAACGTGGGTGACATCCACATGCAACGACTCTAAGATTCGTGTGCTGTGGGTGATAATCAGAAGGCTTCCCTTGCATTTTTCTTTGTAAAGCTGGATGCCCTTTGATACGGTACGGACAGCATCCACATCCAGTCCGGAGTCGGTCTCGTCAAGGATTGCAAGCTTTGGCTCTAACATAAGCATCTGCAGAATTTCTGCTTTTTTCTTTTCACCACCGGAGAAGCCAACATTTAAATCACGTTCTGCATAGGACTCGTCCATGGAAAGAAGTTTCATGGTCTCGGTCAGTTTTTTCTTGAAATCCCACAGACGGACACGCTTTCCGGTCTTCTGCTCGAGTGCATTACGGATAAATGCGCTCAATGTCACCCCCGGAACTTCCAGCGGATTCTGAAAGGAGAGGAAGATTCCCTTTTTGGCACGCTCATTCACCGGCATCTCTGTGATGTCCTCTCCGTCAAAGAAAATCTGTCCGGATGTGGTGGCATATTTCGGATGCCCGGTGATGGCATAGCCCAGGGTGGATTTTCCGGTTCCGTTCGGTCCCATCAGAACATGCACTTCGTCTTTTCCAACTTCTAAATTTACTCCGTGTAATATTTCTTTATCTTCAACGTTTACGTGCAGATCTTTGATCTCTAATAAGTTTTTTTCAGACATTTGTATTTCCTCCATATAAAACATGTTGTTTAACTTTCACAGGAATGCGTCTTCTGTGAAATCATATCCTCAAGGGTATGCTTCTCAAGGTAATCATTGATCACAGCTTCCAGTCCCTGCCAGAACGGAAGTGTGGTACACTCTGCGGTGCTCTCGCACTTTTTCCCACCTTCACACAGGCACGCGACCGGAGCTAAATTTCCTTCGATCAGTTGAAGGATCTCAATTACTTTATATTCCGACGGTTGTTTGATCAGACGGTAACCGCCACCCTTTCCGCTGGCACTCTCAAGCATCTTCCCTTTTGTCAGTATGGTCATAATACTTTCAAGATATTTCAGGGAAATGCCCTGCCTTGTGGCAATTTCTTTGACCGGAATGAATTCTCCGGAATTGTGCTGCGCAAGATCGACCATCACACGCAGTGCATATCTGCTTTTTGCGGATATCATCATATCGTTTTACCACCTCGTTTCATGAAATACGACCGCAGCGTATTCCGTGAGTTCTACGGTGTGATTATAAGCCCCACTCCCCTACTATGTAAATAGGGGAATGTGAAAAATCATGTTTTTCTTCCAATACAAATTGCTGTTTAACTGTGTGGTCTGGGATCTTTTGTTTTTCAGAGGGACGGATTTGCGTGGATTGTTCTAAATATAAGTTTTTTCGATGCGACGGAAGAAGGGGACATTTCTTTCAGAAGAACAAATTTTTTTTGACTTTCCCTCTTTTTTCCCGTATGATAAAACATAAACAGGGAAACTAATTAATTAGTTTCCCTATGCTATACAGAAGAAAGGAGTTTTTATGCCAGCAATACAATACTCGCAGGAACTTATGGATCTCAGACAATACGAATCCATGCCGGAAGAACAACGTATGGAAGTATTTGACGGAATTGCTTATAATATGGCAAGTCCTTCTCAGCTTCACCAGTCGATCCTGACGGAACTGCTCGTTTCCCTACGTAATTATATAAGAAAAAACAATGGGGGCTGTTCGGTATTTCCTGCTCCTTTTGATGTGAAACTAAATGATTCCCCACTCACGATTGTACAGCCGGATCTGATGATTGTATGCGACAGGGATAAACTCGATGGAAAACGCTGCAATGGTGCTCCCGATTTCATCATCGAAATTGTATCTCCGGGGAATCCATCGGATGACTATATCCGCAAACTCTATTACTATAAAAATTATGGAGTCCGGGAATACTGGATTGTTGACCCACAGAGAAAAACTGTCACTGTGAATTATTTCGAAAATGATCTGTTGAATGTTCCATATACATTTGACTCCGTGATCAAGGTCAATATCTATGATGACTTGTATATTGATTTTTCGGAAATTGTCAAAACCTTATATATATAATCATGACGTTTAAACCACAAATACCAGGAACTGTCCTGTCCTGTGCTTCGCACACTCACAATTCCTGGTATTCTATTATTACTGTTTCGGATTCACTACTTCTGAAATCCAGACTTATTGTTATATGCTATTCTTTTTCTATCGTCCCACCGCACAGCACATGATCATCCTGATAGAACACTGCCGCCTGTCCCGGTGTCATGGCACGCTGCGGTTCGTCAAACTGCGCCAGCAAGGTACCGTCCGGCTGCGGATACAGCGTACACGGTGCCCCCGCATGGGAATAACGGATTTTACCGATTGCCCTGACCGGCTCTGTCAGTTTTTCCTCCGCCATATAATTGATGTTGTCCACATGGCAATCGTGGGAAAACAGACTCTCAGATTTGCAGAGCACAACTTCATTCGTTTCCGGGCGAAGCTCCCTGACAAAGATCGGGGTTGTTGAAGAAATGCCCAGTCCTTTGCGCTGGCCGATCGTGTAGTGAATCAGTCCGCGGTGCTGCCCCATAACGTTTCCTTCCTCGTCCACAAAATTGCCCGGCATACTCTCTTTTCCGGTTTCCTGTGCAATAAAGGAGGCGTAATCGTGATCCGGCACAAAACAGATATCCTGACTGTCATGCTTTGTGGCAACCGGAAGTCCGATCTCCTCTGCAATCTGGCGGATATGTGGCTTATCGTAATCGCCCACCGGCATAAGCGTATGGGAAAGCTGCTCCTGCGTCAGATTGTAAAGTGCATAGGTCTGATCCTTTGCCGCTGTGACAGAATTACGGATCGTGTAACGCCCGTTTGGAAGCTGCATGATACGCGCATAGTGCCCGGTGGCAATGTAATCTGCACCGATCTCTAACGAACGGTGCAGCAGGGATTCCCACTTGACGTAGCGGTTGCAGGCAATGCACGGATTGGGCGTGCGTGCCTTTTCGTATTCGGACACGAAATAGTCGATGACATACTTCTGGAAATCCTCCCTGAAATTCATCACATAATACGGAATCTCCAGACGTTCTGCCACACGGCGGGCATCATCTACCGCGGAAAGTCCGCAGCAGCCGCCCTCCTGTGACTGCACAAAGACATCCTGATCCTGCCAGATCTGCATGGTGACACCGATTACATCGTATCCCTGTTCCTTTAAAAGATAGGCTGCCACGGAGGAATCCACACCTCCGGACATGCCTACAACTACTTTTTCTTTCATTTAATACTCCTCTTCCGGAGCCTCTTCCTTCTCACTGATATCGTTGACCGGGCGCTCTAATCCCTCGATCCTGATATTGTGCTTCTCTGCGTAATCCCATAAAGCAGCATGAATCGCTTCCTCTGCAAGCAGGGAACAGTGGACTTTCACTGGTGGAAGTCCGTCGAGTGCTTCCATAACTGCCTTGTTGGTTACCTGAAGGGCTTCCTGAATGGTCTTGCCCTTTACCAGTTCGGTTGCCATACTGCTGGTTGCAACTGCTGCACCGCAGCCGAATGTCTTGAATTTGGCTTCCTGAATAATACCGTTGTCATCAATATCAAGATACATGCGCATGATATCTCCGCACTTTGCGTTGCCGACGGTACCGACACCGCTCGGGTTCTCGATCTCTCCTACGTTTCTCGGGTTATTAAAATGGTCCATTACCTTTTCGCTGTACATACTACTCCTCCTTGTTTTTGCGCACGAAATCCTCGTAAAGAGGAGACATGCTGCGCAGACGTTCGATAATTGCCTTCAATTTGTCTACTGTATAATCAATCTCTTCCATGGTTGTCTTCTCGGAAAGTGTCAGACGAAGACTTCCGTGTGCTATCTCATGCGGCAGTCCAATTGCCAGAAGCACATGGGACGGATCTAATGATCCGGATGTGCAGGCGCTTCCGCTGCTGCCACAAATGCCCGCCTGATCGAGAAGGATCAGCATGGATTCTCCCTCGATAAACCGGAAACAGAAGTTGGCATTATTTGGAAGACGGTCGGTACGGTCTCCGTTTAAGCGGGTGTACGGAATCTCATGGAGCACACGCTCAATCAGATGATCGCGAAGCTTTATTTCATACTCCGTGTTCTTTTGCATATTTGCCACTGCAAGTTCCGCTGCTTTCCCAATTCCGACGATACCCGGAACATTGTGTGTGCCGGCACGGCGCTGACGTTCCTGTGCACCTCCGTGAATGAAAGAACGGATCTTTACGCCTTTGCGGATATACATGACTCCGATTCCCTTTGGTCCGTTGATCTTGTGACCGCTGGCACTGAGCATGTCAATATTCATCTCGTCCACGTTGATCGGCACATGTGCAAATGCCTGTACCGCATCGGTATGGAACAGTACCCCGTGTTTCTTTGCAATCGCACCGATTTCCTTCAGTGGCTCGATGGTTCCGATCTCGTTGTTTGCTGCCATGACAGAGATGAGAATTGTATCCGGACGGATGGCTGCCTCAAGCTCGTCCAGCTTAATCTTACCATTTTCATCCACACCGACATAAGTCACTTCAAATCCGTGCAGTTCCAGCCACTGTGCTGTGTGCAGGATCGCATGGTGCTCGATCGCGGATGTGATAATGTGCTTTCCCTTGCTGCTGTATGCCTCTGCGGTTGCTTTGAGTGCCCAGTTATCGGACTCGCTTCCGCCTCCGGTGAAATAAATTTCCTCGGTCTTTGCCCCGATCACATCTGCGATCTGCTTTCTTGCTTTTGCAACCGCACGCTCCGACTCTCCTGCAAAGCTGTAAATAGCTGCCGGATTACCGTAATGCTCCGTAAAATACGGGAGCATCGCATCAAGAACTTCCGGGTATACCTGTGTGGTAGCCGCATTGTCCAGATAGATTAATTTACTCATACTCTTCCTACTTTCTTTTCTTTTTTAATAAGGAGCACATCGCATGAGATATCTCTTCGAGATACCTCATATCACATAATCCCCATTTTTTTCTCTCTGCCAGTCAACCAGATCCTGCAATGTGATATGATCCACAACACTGCAGATGGCATCATTGATCTTTTTCCAGAGAATCAGGGTAACACATTCTTCCCGTTTCTCACAGTCAACATCGTCTCCCTCGTCGAGGCATGCAACCGGTGCCAGCGATCCCTCGGTCAGGCGGAGAATCATTCCAACCGTATACTCCTCCGGTGCTTTACGCAGCAGATATCCCCCCTGCGCTCCGCGCACACTACGCACATAACCGGCACGGTTTAAAACAGAAATGATCTGCTCCAGATATTTGTCAGAAATCTCCTGCCGTCTCGCAACATCTTTTAAACTGATCGGCGCTCCTGTGTTGTTCAATGCCAGATCCAGCATCAGTCTCATGGCATATCTGCCTTTTGTTGAAATTTTCATGATAATATATCTCTTCTTTCTTAAAAATGTACAGAGTTTAAAACTTAGTATTCCTACTAAGTTACTATACATTGATAAGATAGATTTGTCAATCTATTATCAATCGATATTTTTCCTGCTTTCTTTGCGCATTTGTTTCTGGCGGTACATATTCTGATCGGCAAGTGACAAATACTCATCTATAGTCTCTTCTCCCCCCGCAAACGTCAGCTCTACACCGATACTGATCATAATGTTTTCCTTGGTCAGCCGGCTCTGCACATGATCCGTATACTGTTGTGCCTTTTCGGAAGTCGCATATGGGAAAAATCCGATGAACTCATCGCCTCCGTATCTGCATACATATCCCTGCTGTGGGCATTCCTCCTCCAGAACCTGCGCAATTCTTATCAGTACCTGATCTCCAAATTCATGTCCATATGTGTCATTCACAGATTTAAAATCATCCGCATCCACAAAGACAAGCGCACATGCTATTCCCTTTTCCTGATACTTTGCAAATGCCGGACGGATAATGTCCGTATACGCAATCCGGTTACAGATACCGGTCAGCGGATCCCTGTTGTACAGCATCTGGAGTTTGTTTGCTGCATTCTCCAGCTGTTTTTGCTTAAACTGCGTTTCCAGTGTCTTTACAATCGTGCTGTGAATGTCATAATAATATGGATTATCATACAGAAAGCGTCCGTTTTTCATTACCAGATAGCCAACCGACTGTTCCCGGAAATGAATCGGGGTAAACAGATAGGCATTCTGACTTCCTGTTTCTTCCAGATGGCGGTTCAGTTCCCCGACACTGGCAAATGCCATTCTCTTATGGTTCTCAAATCCATCTGCCACCACAAGATTCTTTTCATCATAGCCTTCCACCGGAAAATCCGTATCCTCATCGGCCGCAAACAGCTTGCGATCCACCACAAAATATACCCCGTCACATCTCAGTTTCTGGAAATAGTCAACAATATATTCAAAAATTTCCCGGAAACCATTGCACCTTGCCATCTGCGCTTCCAATTCCACGAGAAGGGAATCATCTTCATCTTTTTTGACCGTTGCAACAATCTTTTCCCTTAAATATTCGCGGTAGTTTACCATGCCGTTATTCGGACAGCCACAGCTTTCTCCGTAAATACAGGTAACCGGAATATAGTTGCGTTCTTCCACCGGTTTTCCTTCCCAGATACGGAGCAGTACATCCACACAAAGCTTTCCGATCTCCTCCCGGTCCTGAAATACAGTCGTAATCTGCGGACGGAAATAGGCTGCCTTATCCAGATTATCAAAGCCCGTCACCAGAAAATCGTCCGGTACGCGGTACCCCCACTGTTCTGCCTCTGCACAGATTCCTGCCGCAATATTGTCATTTGCACAGACAAACACATCCGGAAGTTTCGAGCCGCTATGGACATACTCGCGCATATAGTTCACGCCGGTCTCATAGTCGTAATCCCCACATAAAATCGGATTGTCATCCAATGTCATTCCATATTTTTTCAGGCATTCGCAGTACGCAGCAACACGTTCAAAATTTCCGAAAGCATCTTCCGGGCCTCCGGCAAAAACAAATCTGCGGCATCCATGCACTTCGTATAAATGTGTCATAAGTTCACGGATCGGACGCCGGTTATCTGCGCCTACATAATAAAATCCGCTGATATACCAATCCAGGGAAAGAACCGGAACCCCACAGTTCTGCAGGCGTTCTACAATCTTTTCTTTTTGCCGGACATCCACAATATTGCTTCCATCCAGTATAATTCCATCAAACGCTGACAGATCCGGCAGATTATAAATATTATATTCGCCCGTATTATGCAATGCATCTTTGCTCCAATTGCCATAACAATTGTACTGATACAAAGCAATATCCTCATCCAGTTCCCGAATTCTCCGAATGATTCCATCTACCCAGGCATACGTGATCATCCGGCGCCAGCCGTCTGATATCAATGCTATTTTTTTCAATTGTCCTCCCCCATATACCAATTCATGCCGATATGTTTAATTTATCACAAAAAACCAAAGGCTTCAATGCTGTTCTATACAAAAAACATGTATCCTTTGTGATTTTTCACTTTTTATGATATGATAGGAGTCTAGACTTTAGAAAAGAGGATATTTTATGGCAAAAGGAACTGCTGGGAAAAACTATTGGGCACTTCTTTTGATGATTCTCGCAGGTGTTGTACTGGGTGGCTTTATCGGTCAGCTTAGTGCCGGTGTTCCGGCTCTCCGCTGGCTGAATTACGGACAGACCTTTGGTCTTTCCAACCCACTGGTACTTGATCTGGGAATTCTGGTGCTCACATTTGGATTAACCATAAAAATAACGATCGCCGGCATCATCGGAATTGTGCTGGCGATCCTGATTTACCGATTCCTGTAACAGGTGCTTATTTCAGGAAACGCTCGAGACTGCGCATATGCTCCTTCATCGTCTCCCGTCCCATGCGGTAGGCGGCAAGGAGTCTCTGCCGGTCTCTTTCTACTTTGCTGACTTCTATCTTTTTGGGCGGACGAATGACAAACAATTCCCCACGTTCTTCTTTTCCCCGGATATATTCCAGTTCTTCGTTGTAATGCTCATGCCGGTGTTCCATGGCATCAATCATCGCCGGATACCTGCGAAGCGATACTTTCGCCAGCGGCATCAGCTGATTCTTTTTTTTCACATAATCCCGCGGCTGCGTCAGAATCACAACCGTTTTATCAAACCCAAGTTCCTGCATTTTCTGCACCGGAATAGAATCTGCTACGCCTCCATCAAGCAATTCATATCCGTCTACACAGACCGGCTTTGACACAATCGGCATGGATGCCGATGCTCTCATCCATTCCATTTCTGTCTTATCACACCGATCCACTTTTTTGTAAAGAGCTTTCCCGGTTTTGGCATCTGTCACCACCACGTAAAAATCCATCGGATTCTTGCGGTAAGTCTCATAATCAAACGGATCAAGATGCTCCGGGATATCATGATAACAGAACTGTTCCCCGAACATATCCCCTGTTTTCAAAAATGTACTCAGTCCCGCATACTGCGGTTTATTACAGTACGCTGCATTGTAACGAATGACACGTCCCGGCTGACCGGACTTATAATTACAGCCAAACACTGCCCCTGCTGACACGCCCATCGCTCCGTCAAATGTTATCTGATGCTCCATCATCACGTCGATGACTCCGGCGGTGAACATTCCGCGCATAGCTCCGCCTTCCATGACCAGTCCTTTTTTCATCATCGGATCCCTTCTTTAAAATAAGCAATACTTTTTGATTCTATCATCTGTTTTGTATTCTAGCTTTCTTTCTCCATGATTTCAAGGGGCGAAACCATGATTCTACCTTAACATTTCCTTATTTTTACATAATCCCGCTTTCTTCTGCCCAAACTAATAAATATTTGTAGAGGAAAAGGAGTATGCCCTATGTATGGTTCACTATTTTATGTATTGCCCATTCTGGCAGTAATTGCAAAAACTGTTTTCCGCGCAGTCCTTCCCTTACTGATCGGCTGTATGATTGCCTATGTAGTTAATATCCTTATGTGTTTTTACGAAAAAGGATATGCAAGAATATGCCGTATGGCAGCCATTGCACCCTTACAGCGTCCCCTATGTATGACACTCTCCTACCTTTCGCTTGTGCTTGTGATCCTGATCTTATGGTGGATGATCGTCCCTCAGCTGTTATCCTGCATCCGGATCATCGCAACCGATTTCCCCCAGGTTTTAGAATTACTGTGTGAGTGGGCAAACGAACATCTGCAAATGGATCTTGGCATGGGAAACGAAATCCGGGCATGGATGAATGAACCCTTTTGCTGGGATACACTGATTGCAAAAATCCCCCGTCTGGCAAAAGGCATGAAAACTTCCCTGGAGAAACTTGGCAGCTGGCTTTTAATTTTTCTGCCGGGACTGATGTTTTCTTTTTATCTGCTTGCTGCCAAAGAATCCCTCTTACGAATGGGCAGTTCCCTGATCGACCGGTGTTTCGGTGTTTTCCAAGGGAAAAAAATACGTTACGTACTGACGGTTCTCAATCAGTCCTTCCATCATTTTCTGGCAGGGCAAACCATAGAGGCCGTAATCCTCGGTATGCTTTGTACCATCAGCATGTGGATTCTGCGTCTCCCCTATGCTGCCATGATCGGTTGTCTGGTAGGTGTAACCGCGCTGCTACCGGTCATCGGAGCTTATATCGGTGCCGCAGCCGGTGCGTGTATGCTTCTTACGGTTTCCCCGGTAAAAGCACTGGTATTTCTTATCTTTTTAACAATTCTCCAGCAGATCGAAGGCAATTTTATCTATCCCCGTGTGGTCGGACATTCCATCGGGCTGCCCGGCATCTGGGTACTTGCCGCAGTCATTGTCGGCGGTGGGGCATTCGGTATCTGGGGAATCCTGTTTGCCGTGCCACTTGCAGCAGCCATCTACCGGCTGCTCCGTCCCTCAATCAATTAAAGCCGTGCAGCAACGCTGCACGGCTTCTTAAAAATAAGCAGAAATCAAATAGAGCTTACGCTCTCTGTGTTTTTTAAACTAAATGGAACCAGTTCATGTGTGGCCGGTTTGTTGAGATCAATCATGCCAAACAACAGATCAATACTTTTTCTGGCAATCTTTTCATACCCCTGACAAACCGTCACAATCTTTGGATTATAATAATCTGCAAGAAGTGTTCCGTCAAATCCGATCACCGAGATATCCTCCGGTACCCGCAGACCCACATCAAAAATTGCGCGCATGGCACCAACTGCCATCACATCACTCATGGCAAAAACCGCTGTAATGGATCTTTGGGAAGCCAGCATCCGGTTCATGGCATTGTATGCACTCTCATATGAGAACCGCGCTACCGCATAACTTTCTTCCTCAAATTCACAGCCATGTTTTATAAAGCTGCGCTTCGCTCCTGCTTTACGGTATTTACTTGGGGAAGATAATGCCATATCTCCCCCGATAACAGCAATATCGCGATGTCCGTGATCAAACAGATAATCAACCGCCATCTCCGCAGCTGCCATATCATCTGTTGAAACTGATGCAAGATTCCGAAATCCCAGTTTATCCGCCCGATCTGTCACCAGCACACACGGAACATTGACCAGTTCAAATTCTTCATGAAAGTACTGTATATTACCTCCAAGGAACAAAATCCCCATTGGCTTATGTTCCCTGCACATCCGCACAGCCTCTTTCACTTCATCTGCATCTTCATCCAGATAATGCACCCGCAGGGAATAATCCGATCCCTCGATAGTATCCTGAATTACCTCTATGATATTTGTAAACAGCATATTCGAAGTACCTTTTACGAGAATCAGAATACTCTGGCTCACGGTCTGTTTTAAATGCTTGGCATTGTTATTTGGTACAAACTGGTAAGCTTCCACAATTCGCATAATGCGGTCACGGGCTTCTTCGCTGACATCTCTTCTTCCATTCAGGACACGGGAAACCGTACTGACAGAATATCCTGCCTCTTTCGCAATATCTACAATTGTCATTCCTTCACCTCGTATATACAGACGAAATGTCTATTTTCTAGCCCTTGACAGCACCTGCAAGAACTCCTTCTATTATATATTTCTGGCACGCAATATAAAAGATAATAATTGGCAGAATTGCAAGAACAAGTACCGCCATCATGGCACCCCAGTCGATCTGTCCATGACTCTGTTTCAGAAACTGGATTGCGATCGGAATGGTTTTATACTTATTAATATTCAACACCAGACTCGGCAGAAGGTAATCATTCCATACCCACATCGCCTCAAGGATTGCTACCGTTACCGTCGTTGGCTTTAAAATTGGAAAAACCACCTTAAAAAAGGTCTGTAATGGTGTACATCCATCAATCATTGCAGCTTCTTCAATTTCCAGGGAAATTCCCTTTACAAAGCCGGTAAACATGAAAACGGCCAGCCCCGCTCCAAATCCCAGATATACAACAATAATTCCAAGAGGATTGGACAGATGTAAAAGGTTTGCAAATTTTGATAACGTAAACATTACCATCTGGAATGGAACAATCATAGAAAACAGACACAGTACATAAATTGTTTTCGTCACTTTTGTATGGACTCTGGTAATATACCATGCACACATGGAGCAGCAGATAATAATCAATGCAACCGACCCTACTGTAATAAACAGGGAAATCCCAAAACTGTTCCAGAAATTTGTCTTACGGATACCGTTGGAATAGTTCAGCCAGCCACAGAATGCACGTTCAACACCATGGATAAATTTATCCCAGCCAGCGGAAAGCGGCTCTGTTCCAAGTGTAAACGGATGTCTGAAAATAAAGGCTTTTCTTTTAAAGGAATTTAAAAGGACTACCAGAATTGGTGCAATCCATAAAATGCTGATAACCGTAAATGCCAGTGTCCAGATCCAGCCATGTTTTGCCTGACGGACAGCACTTACCTGATTGTTATTCTTTTTAGCCATTAGTCCTGCACCTCCTTGCTTGTGGTCAGTTTATTCTGAATCAGCGCAATAACTGCAACCAGAATAAAGAAGATAACCGCTTTGGCCTGACCAACGCCCTGCCATCCGGTCGTGCCGTACATTGTGTCATAAATATTTAATGCCAGAAGCTGTGACATCTTAGCCGGATTACCACCGGTCAGAGCGAAGTTCTGATCAAATAACTTAAATCCATTGGTCAGCGTCAGGAATGTACAAATGGTGATCGTCGGCATCAGCATCGGAAGTGTTACATACCGGAGCAGCTGCCAGGAATTTGCACCATCAATCTTTGCCGCCTCGATTAATTCTCCCGGAATATTCTGGATTCCTGCAATATAGATAATCATCATATATCCGATCTGCTGCCAGCATACTACAATAATCATACCCCAGAACGCATACCACTGTGTGGATACGATTGTCTTGGAGAAATTGGATAATACGCTGTTAAAAATCATTAACCAGATATAACTGAGTACGATACCACCAATCAGGTTGGGCAGGAAAAATACGGTACGGAAAAGATTGGTACCCCTGATGCCTTTGGTAAGTGCCATCGCAATGAGAAATGAAATCACATTGATGATCAGCACCGATACAACCGTAAATAACGCTGTATACCATAATGAATGAATAAATGTTGTGTCTAACTTTCCGTTTACAAAAAAGATTCTCGAATAATTCTGTAACCCTTTCCATTTCCAGTCTGTAACGGTTGTGAACTTACAAAAAGATAAGAAAATTCCATATACAAACGGTACAATAAATCCAATTGCAAACGCAATCATTGTCGGAAGCAGAAAAATCGGGAAATATTTTTTAATTGCTTTTTCCATAATACATTCCTTTCACTAACTGCAGCCCCTGCCAGTACCAGCCTGCACTGCAGGTGCTTCTTTTAAAAAAGGAGTAAGCGGCATGCCACTTACCCCTTTTCCCATCATCTTTGATTACTGTGCATCATCTTCATGGGCGATCTTCCACTGATTTGCCCATCCATCAACAAATGCGGTCTTTACAGCATCCCACTCACCTTCACCTGCGGTATAGGCAGTCAGGGCAGAAACAACATCCGCTCTCCAGTCATCTACGTTTGGAGTAGCATTGAAGCTCCATGCTACAGATGTTTTTCCGTCAGTCATTAACTTGTTTGCAGCCTGTGCAAATGCATTCTTTGTCTCGTAATCACCTGTAAATGTATCATATGGAGCAGTAAGTCCCATCTGATTTGTAATGGCATCACGTCCCTCGTCAGAAGTGATTACCCAGTTTAAGAACTCAAGTGTTGCATCAATATCTTCCTGAGATGCCTTTGCGTTCACTGCCCAGTAGTTCTCAGTACCAACACAAAGTCCTTCATTCTCATCATCTACACCAAAGTAAATTGGCATCATGGATAAGTCATCTGCTGTAACGACATATCCGTTCTCCTCGTTTGTTAACGGAGAGAACTCCCAGTCACCATTCTGGTAGAAGACTGCCTCTCCCATACCAAACTCAGACTCTGCATTTAATGCACCGGAATTTAATGTCTTAGGATCTGCTGCGGAATCAGATACATACATATCCCATACGTTTTTGAAGTTATCAAGATAAGTTCCCTTAATGGACTCTTCCCCGGCTGTAAGGTCACATCCATCATCCTTGAACTCATAGTACAGTGGCATATTGGCAAGATGTCCGGCAAATCTCCAGGAAGATCCGTCATCCAGTCCTGCGGAAGCAAATGCCTCTGTCAGGTCAGTTCCAAGTTCTTTATTGATGTCATCAATACGGGAATTGATGTCATCTGCAACTTTCTTTAAAGTATCAAAGTTGTTAATCTCATCTACCGAAGAAACTACAGCACCATCCATGCCACAGTATCCTTCCAGAATTGTCTTGTTGTAGATCAGGCCGTAGCACTCATAGCAGTTTGCAATGGCAGCTACCTTATCATCAGAGTTGATTACAAGAGACTTATCTGTCAGATGCTTGTAAAGCTCAGAGTCCTTCAGATCATATGTATAATCGTTCCATGTCTGTGCTGCGGAAGAATTTCCCACATTGAAGATGGTAGGTGCATCTGACTTTGCCATCTCGGACTGTAATGTTGTGTTGTACTGTCCGTCTGCTGCAGTAAGCACATTTACCTCTACACCGGTCTGATCGGTATAGGTCTCTGCCAGATCCTGCCAGGCTTCGTCTGTCTCTGGTTTAAAGTTTAACATGTAAACCTTTCCAGAACTCTTGCTGGTCTTGTCTCCACCCTGTGTGGATGTGCCACCCTTATCGCTTCCGCATCCTGCGAATGCTGTGACAACCATTGCGGCAACCATTAATGCTGATACAATTTTCTTTTTCATATTTTCACCCTCCTGAAATAAATACGTTCGTAGAGTTACCGTCCATACGGCAGCCCCTGGTCGAAAACGTTCACGGCAATGTTTCCGGTAACGTTTTCAGTAAACAAAGTATACACCTTTTTTGCACAGTTTCGCAAGTGTTATTCTCATTTTTGTGAAATAAGTAAGTTTTCCTTTCTATTTTTCGTGCATATTGCACAACGCTTTTTCCTTTGCTTGACATGTATAGGCTGTCGATATATACTTTCATGTATAGGCAGTCTATAGTACTTATCACTGAAAGGAGGTCATATACCATGGGTATTGACAAAAATCTCGTACAGGGAAGCATGGCATTGCTGCTTCTGCGCCTTTTGGAAACGAAAGATATGTATGGCTACGAAATGATTGAAGCTCTTCGCAGCAAATCCAACAACGTCTTTGAACTGAAAGCCGGCACCCTGTATCCACTGCTCCACTCCCTGGAGAGCAAGGGCTATGTAATGTCCTACGAGGATGCTTCTTCCGGGAAGAAACGCAGATATTACCAGCTGACAGAGGCCGGCCGGCATCATTCTTCCGAAAAAAAGCAGGAATGGATGACCTATCAGGCTGCTGTAAGCAATGTGTTAAGTTTTGAAGGAGGAATCTGATATGGAGGAAAAAGAATATCTGCAGACCCTGGGCGAACAGATTTTAAACCCACATGCACGTACCCATGTGCTGGAAGAAATTCAGGAACACATTGACGAACAGATGCAGGATTATATAGATACAGGAATGTCTCCGGACGCAGCAGAAAAAGAAGCTGTCCGGCAGATGGGAGACCCGGTTGCAGCCGGCACGGAATTAAACCGGATCCATCGTCCCCGGTTTCCGGGTGTTTTGTTCGGCATTGCGGTGGTTCTTACATTATCCGGAATTTTCATGCAATATATCCTGTATGGTTCTGAACCACTTAACACCACCTATTCCAACACCGCGTTTATGCAGCATGCCGTTTTCTATCAGATGATTGGCTTCGGCATTATTCTGTTTGGGATGTTCAGCAATTACATGTGTTTGTCAAAATACAGCTGGTTTTTATACGGTCTGTTTTTGGGATTTGCGCTGCTCGCCTGCTTCTTTCCGGGCACGTTCTCTTTCTGGCAGACCCGTACCTTTAGCTATTATCTGTGTCTGCTGTATCCACTGTCCTATGCACTGCTGCTATACTCCAACCGGGAAAAAGGATGGAAAACCATTGTCTGGTTGCATGTGCTGTCACTCCTGTTTTTCGGAGCGATCCTAAGCCACACCAGTGGTTTTGTATGGCCGCCGGTTCTGGCATTTGTTTTTCTGTCCGTCCTGCTGTCCGGAATCTGTATCCAAAAAAGGATTCTGCCCGGTTCCAAAAAGGTTCTCTGGTGCTGGACACTTCTTCCTTATATCGGAATCGCAGCTTTGGCAGGCAGCCTGTTTTTACGTCCGCAAACCTATCTGTATGACCGCCTGTTGACTGCACTCGGACTGCAGCATACTGACGACGGACCTGGCTTTACGAGACTTGCCCTGCAGTATGAACAGACACGTTTTTCCCTGTTCGGTGGAAGTTCTGTCAGTGACCGTCTTCCACGGGAAGAACTTTACTCTACCTATCTGCTGCACAGTATTTTTCTGTGGTTCGGCATTGCGGCCGGCATTTTAATCATCGCTGCACTTGCCTTTTTTGCGCTGTACAGCATGCACTGTGCGCTGCGGCAGAGCAACCGTCTGGCAATGCTGCTTGGTACTGCTGCCAGCGGAGTCCTTCTCCTTGAGCTGTTCAACTATGTACTGACGAACTTTGGCATCAATCTGTTTTATACCGCCTCTGTTCCGTTCTTATCTTACGGACTTACCGGCACAGTTGCCAATTCCATTCTGGTGGGGATTCTGCTAGGAATCATCCGGAACCGGAATGTGTTGTATGAAAAAGAATCCGGCCCAGCCGTAATTCCGGATACCGGAACGGTTTAAACAGCAAACGGCATAGCCTATGATCCCTGCAATATGTACTGGATCACAGCTATGCCGTTTTTATCTTGTTTTATTTCCGTAGTAAAAGAAAAATCGGGTGAGCTGGCGGCTTCTTTGCCACCGGATCATCCGATTTTAGTATCTGCCTGTTACAAATCGCAGGAAGGATACCGGTTTGCGTCCACAGCTCTTCGTCCGTTTCACGTAATCCTTGTAATACTGAACTACCTGAGCAAAGGACATGGTTGGATCGATTGCATACATCATCGATACACCTCCTTTTTTATTTTGGTGTGCGCCCTTCTCATTATCTTATGTCATATGGGCTGATATGTTCGAAATGATTTTCTCATTTCTTGTATACATTATAGCACCGTCTTTGGTAGTTTTCAACAAAAATAACGTAAATTTTTTGTGCAAATCACATATTGCTTTTGTAAATATTGCTCATAAATAAATGTTCCCGCAACAATTCTTTCTGTGTCCTCTCTGCCGTCCAGAAAATATTATTGCCCGTGATTACAGCTTTTAGTGCAATTGGTTCCACACCCGCCTTTTTATATTCTGCCAGAAATGCATCCACCTGATCCGAATTCATTTCCGAAAAAATCAGCATTTCTGCCGGAAATTCCGGACCGTCATATTTTTTTGCTTCTCTGGTAAATCCCTGTATCTGCGCCAGAGTGCCCAGTTTCTGGGAATAATCCTTGCGGGCAACATCTATGATACGGATGCCTAATGTCCTGCATACATTCTGAATCACTGCGTATTTATCCCGGTTTATACGAAAAAGTAATATTGTCTGTGCCATAATTTTCTCCCTGCTGATCCGCTGCCTTATCTGTGTCTGTTTTCATCAGACTCTAAACTCCCTGTAATCCTCCGGCAAAAAACGATGGTAAATGATATGGATTCCCTCATCCTTAAAACAATAATAATAGGGATCTTCCTCATCCTCCGCAAACCGGAACATCCAGTCGAATTCCCCATTTTCGATCTTCTGACATTCCACATGGGACGAATGTTTACAGAACAGTTCCCGGATCTCCTGCATGGTACAGCCATGCCTGCCAACCAGTTCCACCAGTTCCCGGATAAATTCATCCGGCTTTTCATGCTCATGGACATATACACTTCCCTGTTCCGGAATATAAAAACAGAAACGCTCTTTTTTTGCCGTCACACCTACATCCCCGAGTTTTTCCTGCCAGGTTTCCGGCAGATGCTGCAGGCGATGAAGCATTTGTTCTTCTCCCTCCTGCACGTCAAAAAAGTGATTCAGAGAGGACAGGGGATAATATAACCGGATGGCTTCTTTTCGGAATCCCAGTTTTGCCTGTTCCTCTTTGATCGTGTCCGTCAGACTTTTTTCCAGCCGCTCGTATCCCATCCTGTCCTCCTGTATCCATAGCTGCATGATAAAATCTGCTTTACCGCTCCTGCAGCAGAATCTGCCGTGTCTTGGGATCATCCGGCGGCAGATTGCAGTGCAGGACATGAAATCCTCCGGTCTGTGACCCTTCAATCACATTGATTGCCCCATTGTAGAGTCTTGTCTTTCCGGTTCCGATCTCATGATTCGTAAGCCCTGCCAGAAGCACATTGATTGCCGCTCCATGGGATACCGCAGCCACTGCCTGATGCCCCGTTGCCGCAAGAAGCTCTATCGCATGCTCCATGCGTTTCTGCACATCGGCAAACGGCTCCATTCCTTCGACATGGTCGCCTGCCGCAAGTGCAAAATACTCTTTTTTATCTTTTACCAGTTGTCCGGAAAACGGGCCAAGATCCCGCTCAATCAGCTCCTGCATCGGCTCTACACCATCTCTGCTTAACCCGATCTGTGCAGCAATCTCCTCCCCTGTGCAGTGTGCACGTTTCAGTGGGCTTGTATACACAGCTTCTATCCCCAGTCCCTGCAGCGTCTGCCCACAGCGTACTGCCTGTGCAATTCCTGCCGCATTCAGTTCTATATCTTCCCTTCCCTGAAAACGGTTGATATGATTCCAGTCCGTTTCTCCGTGCCTGATTAAATATATTTTCATTTTTTATGTTTACCAGCCTCAAAAAATTTCTTTGTCTCATATACAACCACACCATTTAAAGCAAACAGCGCAATCATATTCGGCAGTGCCATCAGACCATTGAAAATATCGGCAATCGTCCAGACAGCACTTACCGTCATATACGGTCCGATAAATACTGCCAGAATATAAATCCAGCGGAACACCATTACTTTTTTCATATTTCCACCGGTCAGATATTCCAGACATCTCTCACTGTAATAATCCCATCCAAGAATCGTTGTAAAGGCAAAAAACACCAGACACATCATCAGGACAAAAGAAGATACCACATGAGGGAACGGAAGTCCGTTCTGGAACGCATATGTAGTAACCTGAACGCCCTCGAGTCCATCCACCTGCCATGCTCCGGTCAGTACAATGGAAAGTCCGGTCAGTGTACAGATCACAATCGTGTCAATAAATGTACCTGTCATGCTGACAAGACCCTGACGCACCGGCTCATGTGTCTGTGCTGCTGCCGCTGCGATCGGTGCACTACCAAGTCCTGCCTCGTTTGAAAAAATGCCCCTTGCAACACCGTTTTGCATGGCAACAAACATACTGCCTACCACACCACCGGTGACTGCACGCGGATGAAATGCGCCCTGCACAACCGTAACAACCGCTGCCGGAACTTTTGTAATATTACAGATAATTAAAATCAACGCAAATACAAAATATGCAACTGCCATAAACGGAACAACAATCTGGCTGACACTTGCTATACGCTTGATTCCTCCAATCAGCACGGCACCCACACAAAATGCAAGGATCAGGGAAGCGATTACAACCGTCCAGGAATAAGTTCCGATTCCCGGAATTGCCACGGTATGAACCTTATTCGGGTCAAAAAAGTTCTGGATGGCACTGGCTATACCGTTCACCTGGCTGAATGTTCCGATTCCGAACAGACCTACACAGACTCCAAAAAAGGCAAAAATCTTTGCAAGCCATTTCCATTTCGATCCCATTCCCTGTTCAATATAGTAGAACGGACCACCCAGACTGTGTCCGTCTTTGTCAACTACACGATATTTGATGGCAAGTAATCCTTCGGAAAATTTTGTTGCCATTCCGAAAAATGCCGCCACAATCATCCAGAACAATGCCCCCGGGCCGCCTGCGCATACCGCAGTTGCCACACCGACAATGTTTCCCGTACCGATCGTCGCACTCAGTGCCGTACATAACGCCGCAAAACTGGATATTTCTCCCTTGCCGCCCTCTTCATTTTTGATCATCCACTTGAGTGCCAGCGGAAGCCTGCGCATCTGCAGGACTCCCAGACGCACGGTCAGTAAGATACCACCGCAGAGGATCAATACCATAAGCGGGACTCCCCAGACGAAGTTGTCCACGGTCTTTAAAAATGCATTGATTGTTGTCCACATAATTTTTCTCCTTATTTTCCTTTTTCAAAAGGCTTTTCCTGCGTACAAATGTGCTTTGTACGCGCACATTAAAAATTATACGCAAAACAGGAAATAAGTGCAAGAAAAAAATCTTTTTTGTCGGTGAAAACATAAAATTCTGTTGCTATTTTAAATCAGAAAAAATATACTATAAGAAAAACAGATCAGATTTAAGGGGGAATTTTCCATGAAAACATTCATCGGCACAGGTGTGGGACAGCCGGAAACTGCCGTGCATCAGGCAGTACAGGGACTTACATCCCCAAGTGCAATTCTTTTTATGGCTTCTTATGAACATTTCAAAGAAACTGCCTCACGCCTAAAAGAACTTTTTCCGGATACTCCGTGTATCGGAACGATCGGAACCAGACTCGTAAACGGACAGGTGAGTGATTCCGGTCTTGCGGTTCTTGGATTTTTTTCTGATGTGAAGATCCGCTGTGGTATCCTCACGGAAGCCAGCCGTTGTCCGGTTGCGGGCACAACGCAGCTTCTCAAGCAGATTGCAGAGATTTCTCCCGGCACAGACGATACGGTATGCGTGGAATATTGTACCGGCTCCGAAGAAAAGCTGGTAACCACGTTTACATCCTGTCTGGAAACAAAGGGCATCCATCTGGCAGGAGGCACCGTTTTCGGTGTCCCGGACGGCAAATCTCCGGTCGTTGCATACAACGGAGAATTATATGAAGATGCCTGCGTCTATGCCCTGATCAAAAATACCACCGGGAAAATACGTGTATACAAAGAAAACATCTATGAAAAAACATCGGCCGAGAGTCACTTTGCCACAAAAGTCGATGTATCCCGTAAAGCACTCATCGAACTTGACGGCAGGCCTGCCGCAGACGTATACAGCGCAGAACTTGACATTCCCCGTGATAAAATCATCGACAACGTACTGGTCAATCCTATGGGACGTGCGGTAGGCGATCAGGTTTTTATCTCTTCCATGAACGGAATGGATGCAGACGGCACACTGACCAACTACAAACGAATCAATAAAAACGACTGCATTTATTTCTTAAGTCTCGGTGACTACAAAGCAACGGAACAGCAGACACGCCAACAGATCCAGCAGGACGCATCCCATATTTCCCTGGTTTTATCCATTGACTGTATCTACCGGTATCTGCTCTACGAAAAAGAGGGATATTTTTCTACATATGCAAAAGACATGGCCTCTCTCGGACCACACCTTGGCATTGTCGGCGGTGGCGAACAATATAATAACCAGCATGTAAACCAGACGATGGTCTGCGTGGTATTTGAATAGGAGGAACTTTTTATGTTTGGAAAAAAGAAAACCACAGGAACCGCAACACCTGTTCCACAGGTTTCCAATAAAAAGAAAATAGAAGATTATCTGACATCCATGTCTTTTCTCAGCCATTTTGTCATTGACAAAAAGGAATCTCTCGTCGAAGAAGAGATCAAGACCGTGCGTGAGATTGATAAAGTAAAAGACTCTTACACCGATGTTATTGAACACAATGCCTCAATCCGCGAAACTGTTGATTCCCTGCAAAAAGAATTCGGAAAAATCGGAGAAATTTCCGGTCAATTTACGGATGTAATCACCGATGTGACCAGCGTATCCGACGATGCCATGCAGGATATCCGTGATCTGAAAGAAAGTTCAGCCAAAGTGGAAACGCAGTTCACAGAGATTCATAAAATCTACGATGAATTTCAGACCCGCTTTGATGAAATCCGTGCAACCATGCAAAACATTGTCGGCATCGCAAACCAGACCAACCTGCTGGCATTAAATGCTTCCATCGAAGCGGCCCGTGCCGGCGAACACGGAAAAGGATTTGCCGTTGTTGCAGATGAAGTCACAAAACTTTCGATCGGCATCAAAGAACTGGTGGGTGATGTAAACAAAAGTATGGAAGGTTTGCAGACAAGCTCCGAAAATCTGACGCATTCTCTGCTGGATGTACAGGATGCACTGGATGCTTCCCGCACACAGATGGACACAACCGAAGATATTTTTTCCCATATCAATGATTCCGTGTCCGGCGTAGAAAATGTTCACCGCGGCATCAATGAGGTTGTGGAAAACTGCAGCGGACAGGTGGATCAGCTCCGGGAAGACATGGAAGCCCATGAAACCCGTTATGCCCAGGTTCAGTCCGACATTGACGGCTTAAAGAGCCTGATGACAGAAAAAGGATTTATCTATGAGGACATTTCCAATATGATGGAACAGGCCGATCCATTGATCGAAAATATCAAAACGGAATTAAACAAATAAATCTCATGATTCCCCATCTTCTGCCCAGAGCCGTGCGCACCGCACGGCTCTCTGCCATCCCCTGAGCAGCTTTTTGCGCTCCCCTGAGTCCATTACCGGTTCAAACCTTCGTCCCAGCTGCCAGTTTTCCCGGATTTCATCCCTGTCTTTCCAGTAACCTGCTGCAAGTCCTGCCAGATATGCCGCTCCGAGTGCTGTTGTCTCAATACATTCCGGTCGAAGCACTGCCGCATCAATGATATCTGCCTGAAACTGTACAAGCATGTTATTTGCACTGGCTCCTCCGTCCACACGCAGACCATTCAGCGTCACGCCGGCATCCTCTTCCATGGCGTGAATGACATCTTTCGCCTGATAGGCAATAGACTCTAATGTCGCACGGATAAAATGTTCCTTTTGGCATCCCCGTGTCAGCCCGACAATCGTTCCGCGCGCATACGGATTCCAATACGGTGCCCCCATGCCGGCAAATGCAGGAACAATATAAACACCATTGGAATCCGGGACTCTCTTGGCATATTCCTCGGACTGTCCTGCGGTACGGATCATACGCATCCCGTCCCTCAGCCACTGGATGGCCGCCCCTGCCACAAAAACACTTCCCTCAAGTGCATATTCCACTTCCCCTGCAGTACCCGCAGCAATGGTCGTAAGCAGTCCATGTCTGGAAATGATCGGTTCCTTTCCGGTATGCATCAAAAGAAAACAACCGGTTCCATAGGTATTTTTTACATCCCCTTTTTCAAAACAGCACTGTCCGAACAATGCCGCCTGCTGGTCTCCTGCCACACCCATCACAGGAATTTTACCGCCAAAAACCTGCTCCTGTGTCTCTCCGAAGAAACCACTCGACGGCCGCACTTCCGGCAGCATTTCTTTGGGAATGCGAAACAGCTCTAATATCTCTTCCTCCCAGCAGCATCTGTGTATGTCAAACAACATGGTTCTTGCCGCATTCGTATAATCCGTGACATGCACCGCCCCTTTGGTCAGATTCCAGATCAGCCATGTATCCACCGTGCCAAACAAAAGTTCCCCTTTTTCTGCCGCCTCACGCGCGCCTTTCACATGATCAAGAATCCATGCGATCTTGCTTGCGGAAAAATAAGCATCCGGCACCAGGCCTGTCCGCTTCTGCAGCATCGGTCCATATCCTTTTTCTTTCAGTTCATCAATCTGTTCTGCCGTGCGCCGGCACTGCCAGACGATCGCATTGTATACGGGTTCCCCGGTCTTTTTATCCCAGACGATTGTGGTTTCGCGCTGGTTTGTGATGCCAATGGCACGGATATTTTTGGATGATGCCCCGATATTCGCCATTGCCTCTATGGCAACCGACATCTGGGAGGACCAGATTTCCCTCGGATTCTGCTCTACCCAGCCCGGCTGCGGGTAAATCTGTGTAAATTCTTTCTGTGCCATCGTGACGATTTTTCCTGCATGATCAAACAGGATACAACGGGAACTTGTCGTTCCCTGATCCAGTGCCATAATATATTCTTTCATCATCTGTAATCCCCCATATGATTTTCCTGTAGCTTTTCTTTTTTCTATTTTACTGCATATTCCCATTTATCACCAGTTCATTTTCTCGTCAATTGTGGTTTTAACAACATATTTTCCATTTGCTTTCTGATAAATTACTTCTTGCTTACAAAATAAAATCAAAGGAGTATCTTATTATGGAACATAAAATGTTTTGCTATCAGTGTCAGGAAACCGCAGGATGCAGCGGCTGTACCCAGATGGGTGTCTGCGGCAAAAAGCCGGAAGTAGCAGCTATGCAGGATCTGCTCGTCTATGTGAGCAAGGGATTATCCGCGGTCACAACCCAGCTGCGCAAAGAAGGAACAAAGGTTTCAGAAGAAACCAACCACTTGATCACCTGGAATCTGTTTACCACCATCACAAATGCCAACTTCGACAATGAGGCGATCATCGCACGGATTCATAACACTCTGTCCGTGCGCCGCACACTCATTTTACAGGTAAAAGATACCTCAGGTCTGCCGGAAGCTGCTTTCTGGGATATAAAAACAAAAGATGGCTCTGACGCATCGGATGATGTGCTCTTTGCCAAGGCAAAAGAGGCAGGGGTTCTCTCCACAAAAGACGAGGACATCCGCAGTCTGCGTGAACTGATCACTTACGGATTAAAAGGTTTGTCCGCTTACTCCAAGCACGCCAATGTACTGCTTTCGGATGATCCGGAAATCGATGCCTTCCTGCAGCGGGCACTCGCTGCAACACTGGATGATTCCCTCACAGCCGATGACCTGATCGCACTCACACTGGAAACTGGAAACTATGGTGTCAGAGGCATGGCGATGCTCGATACTGCAAATACCGGTGCCTATGGCAATCCTGAAATTACCAGAGTGAATATCGGTGTGGGAAAAAATCCGGGAATTCTTGTCTCCGGTCATGATTTAAAAGATCTGGAAATGCTTCTGGAACAGACACAGGGAACCGGTGTAGATGTGTATACACACTCAGAAATGCTTCCTGCCCACTACTACCCGGCATTCAAAAAATATCCGAACTTTGTCGGAAATTACGGAAATGCATGGTGGAAACAAAAAGAAGAATTTGAACGTTTCCACGGACCAATTCTGATGACGACCAACTGTATTGTTCCACCAAAGGACAGCTACAAAGACCGGCTGTACACCACCGGTGCTGCCGGCTATCCGGGATGCACACACATTGATGGCGAAATCGGTGCACAGAAGGATTTCTCGGCACTGATCGAACAGGCGAAACACTGTTCTGCTCCGGAAGAACTCGAGCACGGTGAAATCATTGGTGGCTTTGCCCACAATCAGGTACTTGCACTTGCCAGTCAGATTGTTGAGGCCGTCAACTCTGGCGCGATCAAAAAATTTGTCGTCATGGCAGGATGCGATGGACGGGCAAACTCCCGCAATTACTATACGGATTTTGCCAGAGCACTTCCAAAAGATGCGGTTATTTTGACTGCTGGCTGTGCCAAATACAAATATAATAAACTGAATCTCGGCGATATCAACGGAATACCGCGTGTCCTTGATGCCGGACAGTGTAACGATTCCTACTCTCTGGCTGTGATTGCCCTGAAACTGAAGGAAGTATTCGGTCTCGATGATATCAACGATCTGCCGATTGTCTACAACATTGCATGGTATGAGCAAAAAGCAGTGATTGTGCTGCTGGCACTGTTGGCACTGGGTGTAAAAAATATCCACCTGGGACCGACCCTTCCGGCATTTCTTTCCCCGAATGTGGCAAAGATCCTCACGGACACGTTTGGCATTGCCGGAATTGGTACCGTAGAAGATGATTTAAAACTGTTTTTTGGCAAATAATCCACAAAGTCTGTTTTTTGTCTGTTTTCCTTTGACAAACGGTATTTATGAGAGGTATGATTATTATACAATTTAACGATTTTGCATATTTGGCAGAAGGAGAACATTACATGAACGAAAAACAGTATTTACGAGCCAACAAGCGGGTATTTCTCGCTATCACCATTATCTTTGCCTATATCACGCTGACCATGCTTGCTGCACTGGCGGCCAGCCACGGGGACCACTTTGTCCGGATTATGATCCAGTGTCTGGTTTCGGTCGGTGTGATTATCATTTCCGCATTGGGCTATCTGACCCGAAAGGAGACGCACACCTGTGCCATCATCCTGACAACCGCCATGATGGTCGGTTATGCAGCTGTTGCTTTACTAAATACCACGGAAGGGACATGGGCTTACGCGCTTCCCCTCATTATTGCCGCCATGGTTTATCTGAATGAACGGCTTATGAAAATAATAAACAGCGTATTTCTGCTGGTAAATATCGTTCGTCTGATGCTCAGTTTTGCCCCACACGCATCTGCTGCACTGGCCAACAAGGTGCTGGCACTGTTTGTCCTGCTTCTTGTTGCATACGCTTCTATCAGTATTACACGGATGCTTGTGCTTTTCTTTGATGAAAACATGACGGAAATTACAGAAGCTGCGGATAAGCAGAAGAAAAACCACGATCAGATGCTTCTCGTTGCCGAAAATATTTCCCGGCATTTTGAAGAAGCAATGACTGTGCTTGACAGTTTGGAAAACAGTATTGAGGTCAGCCACAGTTCTATTCAGGAAATTGCAGACAGCACCGAAAGCACCGCTGAAGCCATCCAGAAACAGGCGGTTATGTGTTCCAATATTCAGGGCAACACCGATGCGGCAGAAGCCGGCATCCACCAGATGATTGAAGCCGCACATGAAACGGATGCTACTGTAAAATCCGGTGCACAGGTCGTCCTGGAATTAAAGGAACAGGCACAGAACGTGGAAGAAGCCAGCAATATCACGGTACAGGTCATCCAGAGCCTGACTTCAAAAGTCGAGGATGTCCAGAGCTTTGTCGGATCCATTATTGAAATTTCCAACCAGACAAATCTGCTTGCCTTAAATGCTTCCATTGAGGCTGCGCGTGCCGGGGAAGCCGGAAAAGGGTTTGCTGTGGTGGCCGATGAAATCCGCCAGCTTTCCGAACAGACAAAAAATGCCTCTGCCAACATTACAGAAATTATCGACAAATTAAACGATGACACAAAACGTGCCAACGAAAGTATCGAAAACTCAGTTGCTTCCGTAGAAAAGCAGAACGAACTGATTGAGAATACACGGGAGAAATTCGGCAATGTCGGTGAAACCGTTGAACACCTGATGGAAGATATCCATACGGCAGAAGAAAATATCCAGAAAATCCTTGATTCCACCAATGTTATTTCCGATAATATTACCCACCTCTCTGCCACCGGTGAGGAAGTGGCTGCCTCTTCCACCGAAGGGCTGCGTATGGCAGATTCCACGGTGGACAATATGAAGGGCTGTAAAAAAGTTCTGGAGAATATTTACATACTTGCAGAAGATCTGAAAGATTCCGTAGAGCACGAAAAACTCGGATAACTCTGTCTGCCAAAAAGCCGGACGCTGTTTACACAACGTCCGGCTTTTTACTGTTTACAGAAAATACAAAAGTGACAGGCAAGCGGCCATGCCAAGGAATGCCATCCGGTACAACAGCACATTCGCACACCGGATATCTTCCGGTTTCACCGGACGCAGGGCATCCCCTATCGTCGGTTTCTTTACAGTCATTCCAAAATAACTGGCATCCCCTGCCAGCTGGATGCCAAGGCTTCCCGCACAGGCACTCTCGGTCTGCGCAGAATTCGGGCTGGCATGTTTCCGGCTGTCCCTTCTCCAGATCTTCCATGCCCCGATCCCGCTAAAACGCTTCCCCGGAAGGAAGCTTGCCACGATCATAAGCAGTGCCGCCACGCGGGATGGGATGAAATTTACCACATCATCCAGCTTTGCCGCAAATCTTCCAAAATACAAGTTCTTTTCATTCTTATATCCCACCATGGAATCCATGGTATTCACCGCCTTATAGGCAAATCCAAGCACCGGTCCGCCGACTGCCAGATAAATCATCGGCGCAATCACACCGTCGGATGCATTTTCCGCAACGGTCTCAATTGCTGCCTTTGCCACACCTGTTTCATCCAGTTGTTCCGTATCACGCCCAACGATCATGGACACTGCCTTTCGCGCTGCCGGCAGATTCTGCTTTTGCAGCTGCTCATATACCTTCATGCTTTCCACTTTCAGACACTTTGTAGCAAGAATCTGATAGGTCATAATGGTTTCCACGGCACAGCCAATCGCCGGATGCAGCCCGTATGCCCCCTCAAGGATAACGGCGGTTACACCGGTTGTCCATGCGATAACAATCACAACCATCGCAAACCCGCGCAGAAATTTTTTTGTGTCTGACAGTTCCTTTTTATTCAGTTTTTCCAGTGATGCGATCAGATTACCAATCAGACGGATCGGATGGGGCAGCCAGTGCGGATCGCCAAACAACAGATCCAGCACAAACCCAAGAAACATCGCAAAGAAATGATAACTCATACTTTTTCTTTTAACTCCATTTTATTCTCTTGTAAGGACAGGCGCAGATGATAGCCCTCGGCATTTTTTACCTGATACGAAAAATAATCACCGCCACAGTAGTGCGAAAGCAGCGCCATGATCGTACCCCCGTGAACCACAGCCGCCACCAGAAGCGGCTCCTGTATCATACCGTTGTCTTCCGTTTCCCGGCACTTTGGACACGCTCTGTATGCCAGCTGCTGCCGGATCTGTTCCATAACCAGCTCCATCCCATCCACACATCTTGCGATAAAAGCCTCCCGGCTCTCACCTCTCGGAAATGCCAGCGTTCCACCACTGTCAATCCATGCCTGATAGCGCGGATCTCCATTCAGCTGTGCATAATTCTTTCCTTCAAATTCTCCAAAATCCATTTCACGCCATGGATCAATTTCGATCTGTGGAATTTGCGGAAATAAAATTTCTGCGGTCTGCCGGCAGCGAAGCATGGGACTTACAAATACATATGGCATATCCCATGTCCTGCATACCTGTGCCCATTGGTCTTTTCTTTTCTCCAGCTGCTGTCTGCCGTCCTCCGAAAGCGGTTCATCCGTCTGTCTGCCAATATACCGGTGTTCTACATTTCCCAGCGTCATTCCATGCCGGATCAGATACAGTTCTATTTGATTCTCTGTCCAATTCCACATACAATCCGTTCCACCCTTTCTGCTTTTGCTGCAATTTCACAAAGCAGCCATCCCAGCCGCTCACGATATTCCCGCTCAAACGAATCAAGCGGCACAATTCCATTGCCTACTTCATCGCAGATAATTACTGTATCCGGATGTTTTTCCAGATAAGCCATACTTTCTGCTTCCGGGGATAGAGACTTCGGGGCACTTTCCTGCAATTTCTCTCGAAACCATTCTTCAAAATTGTCCCAGATCCGTGCTTCCTCGATGCCCCGCACCTGTGTTACATATGCTTTTTTCCCCTGAGCAGTGCCGCCAATGTATAATTCCATTAATGTACTCCCTATTGCTTGATATTTTATATTACCACGTTTCGACAAATTTATCTATTTATGCTATACTCCTTTTGTTGTCGCTCCCATTCTGGCAACAGAAGGGAGGTGTATTTTGTGGATTCTATCGTTTCATTCTTTGTTTCTGTCGTGGCAGGTATAGTCACCTATTATATCTGCAAATGGTTAGACAGTAAACATTAGCGGCAATTAACCTGAATGGATGCTCGACCATACAAAATGAGAAGAACCCCCAGTAGCGGCAACTACTGGGGGTTCGTTTTTGGTGTACTTGTAAAAGTATCGCCTCATTCTTTGTTAATTGCATTATATCATACACAATCACCAATTTCAAGTATACCCCAATTCATCATCCTTCTTGCACCAGTAGCGCGACTTTTTCAAATCAACACAGACACGGCTGCCGCCACCGCCATTGCCCCCTCACACAGCGTCAGAAAATATCCCGCCGTATCTCCGGTGATTCCGCCAAATTCCCTGTAACTGCGCCAGCGATAGTAACCGAACACTGCAAATGCCGCCGCCACCGCCAGAATTCCCGCCAGAAGCGAAAGCCAGAGCATAAACAGTACACACAACAACGTCTGTGCATAAAGTGCCCCTTTTACCCCGCGCTCATGTGCGGTACTCGCAAAATGATAGAGCATCCCATCCGTTTTTGCGGAACGGAAGGAGACCACACTCAGGCCGCTCAGGCAGCGGGACAGGAAAAATCCACAGCAAAACACTTCCAGCGCACGGTAATCCACAATCTGGGAAAGAGCCGCCACATAAATCAACCCGAATTCCGCCAGCTTGATCACGGAAAAAGCTCCAATGTGGGAATCCTTTAAAATTTCCAGTTTTCGCTCTCTGGGCTGATACGAATGCAATGCATCCATGGTATCCATAAACCCATCCACATGGAAGCCCCCGGTGATAATAAGCGGGAGCGCAGCTGATATCAGAATAAATGCAAGCGTACTGATTCCCAATAACGCAGACAACCGAAACCATCCCCAGAGGATAGCACCGATCACTGCCCCGATCCACGGAAAAAAGCACATGCTGTAACGCATGTCTTCTTCTTTCCACACAAATTGTGGCATCGGAATTTTTGAATAGGTGGAAAACGCCACCGCGATTCCTCTAATGATGTGCATAGCCTGCTTCCTTTCTCTCTTTTACCGGAACCGGAATACCTACAACGACTTCGGTCACCGTATCCGCCAACGCCGCCACTTCCGTATTGATGCGTCCGAGTGCACGGATATATGCCTGCGTTGTCGCATCATAGGAAATGCCATCCTCAAACACGTTATTACTGACGATCACCAACTCGTCCACTTTTGTGGAAAGGTTTTTGATTCCCTGCAATATGTGTCCGACAACCACATCTTCCGAAACGATGTCCGCACCGGAAAACATCTCATTTGCAACCAGATTGGACATACATTCCAGCAGGGCACAGCGAGGACGTTCCGTAACATTTTGCCCTGCGCGATCCGGTGGTTCCATGGCTTGCTGTGCTCTTTTCGAAAAATCTACTTCCCCGATATCCCGCGGCTGTTCAATCGTAACAAATCCTTTTCCCGCGCGAAGTCTCCGGTGTCTTGCAACTTTTTTTCCGCCCTCCGCATCGTACACCTGCATGGTTGCGATATAATATTTATTCGTTTTTCCATCCAGCAGATGCTCTGCGTAAGCCGATTTTCCGCTGCCGCTTCCGCCCAAAACCAAAGTGATCATTCTGTTTCCCCATACCGCTCGTACTGCGCAATTTCCATCGTATCAAATGTTGTCTGATCCTCGTAGAGTGCCAGTGCCAGATCCAGAAGGGAAAACAGCATCACGGCTCCTGTGCCTTCCCCAAGCCCCAGTCCTGCATCAATAACCGGATGAAGTTTCAATTCCTCCGCGATCCATTTTGCCGCGGGTTCCTTGCTCAGATGGCTCGGCAGAACAAATTCCCGCACACCCGGCACGATCCGCTCCGCCACCAATGCCGCGACCGATGAGATCAGCCCATCCAGAACGACCGGCACATGATACAGTGCTCCGCCGATGCATACACCTGCCATTCCCGCGATATCCAGACCGCCGAATGCCGCCAGCATGGAAAGTGCATGCGCTGACCGGATCTCTTTTTCATATTTCTCCAGTGCCTGCGCAATGACCTGCTGCTTGCGCAACAGCCCCGCGTCGTTTAATCCGGCACCACGTCCGGTCACTTCTTCTGCTGTGCGTCCGGTCAGTGCCGCCACAAGCATGCTGCTCGTCGTCGTATTTCCGATTCCCATCTCTCCGGTACCGATCAGCTGATAGCCTTTGTCTTTGCACTCCCGGACCAGATCAATTCCCACAGACAATGCCTGCAACGCTTCTTCCTCTGTCATTGCAGGTTCCTGCAGAAAATCGCGCGTGCCCTGCATCACTTTGCAGTCGCGCACCCCCGGCAGCGTTTCTTTTGTGTTGATTCCAATATCGACCGGGATCACATCCACGCCGGCGCGGCGCGCCATTTTGCCAACTGAGCTTGCCTGCTGCCCCATGAATCCTGCAACCACCGCGGTCACTTCCTGTCCGGACTGGCTGACCCCTTCTGCGACAATACCGTTGTCTGCGCACATGGTGAGGATCACTTTTTTTTCAATGGAAAGGCTGCTGCTTCCTGTGATTGCGCCGATCTGCGCAAACATTGTCTCAAACTGCCCCAGACCATCCAGCGGTTTGGCAATTTTGTCCCAGCTTGCTTTTACTTGCGCGTAGATCTGTGCGTCCGGTGGAATGATTTTAAGTTTCTCCATTTCTTTTCCTGTAATCAAATATTTTCTCCTGTTGCAATTGTAAATTGCGCAAATGCAATTCCCTGTTTCTTGCTTCTTTCAGCCATGAAATGTATGATAAGAAAAAGGAGGTGCTGATATGAATAAAACCAAAATTGATAATCAAACTATCGCTCACATTCTTCTTGATTTAAGACAAAAACATCATCTTTCCCAGGAACAGCTTGCTCAAACATTAGGCGTTACTCGTCAGGCCGTATCGCGATGGGAAATGGGAATCTCTGTTCCAAACATCCATACCCTGCTCTTAATCAGTGAGCAATTCCATGTTCCAATTGACACAATGCTCAAAAAACCAGATGCTTCAGCAGAAAACCAAAATAAAATCCAAAATCCTGCTAAAAGAACTCCCTTTATTTTTATGACCATAACCGGAATTTTCCTGTTGTGTGTGCTTCCATTTCTGGGTCAATGGGAACAATTCAAATATATGGATCTCTATGGTCGTGCATATGCCGATTCCTATCACTATATTTTCGAATACCCACTGTCCATTCTTCTGGTATTATCCATTGTCCTGATTTGTGTCGGGATCTATAACATTGTAAAAATCAAGAGGAAATCCGGCTCTCCTGCAAAATAGAGTATACATACTCCATATCCAGATGCTCCCGCAATCCCTGTGCGAGCTTGTCATACTGCTGTTCCTTAAATGCATGATAATCGCCGCCAGCCTCCGGTTTCCATGACACCCTTTTTTTGTCGGCCAATGCCTGTACTATGCGCACGGCAATGTCTCCATCGTCAAAAATGCCGTGCACATAACTGCCGTATACGCCGGGTGCTTCGCTGCCTTTTTCCATGCGCTGCACCCCGTCGGTTCTGCCATCTGCCAGCTGTACCAGTGGCGTCTGATGTTCCCCGGTGGAAACCGTTGTCTTTCCCATATGAATCTCATAGCCGGAAAATTCCAATCCGGAAAGTGTGGAAAAAATACCGGTCACATTCTCAAATTTTCCACGTGTCTGCGTACGCATTTTTTCCGGCATCAGGGTCGTGTCGGTGTCGATCAGTTCCATACCTCGCAGCGGTTCGCGTAGCGAATTCTCATCCGCTGCGTGCGATTGCCGCCGAGTCTCACGAGGGGGCAGTTCCATACCACGCAGGGGTAGTGCCCCGTCGCGCTTTATGCGCTCCACGGCAATTGTATCCGGCTCATGAGAAATTGCTTCGCAATGAGCCGGATAGAGCGGTTCGCGTAGCGAATTCTCATTCTCTACCCCATGTGGGTCCGAAATGGTACGCCCCAGCATCTGATAGCCACCGCAGATCCCCCAGACCGGGATATGCACTGCCAGCTTTTTGACTGCGGCTTCCAGACCGTTCTGCCGCATCCAGCACAGATCCCCCATCGTATTTTTGCTGCCCGGCAGAAAAATCATATCCGGCTGTCCCAGTTCCTGCACCGAAGAAACATAGCGCACGGACACACCCTCCAGCCGTTCAAACACGTTAAAATCCGTAAAATTGGAGATCCGTGGAAAACGGATCACTGCCAGATCTATCACGCCTACATCATGGTTGTCCAACTGACCGCTCAGACTGTCCTCATCCTCAATGGAAAGATGCATATATGGAACTACTCCGGCAACCTTCACACCGCCGCGTTCCTCCAGCATCTCCACTCCCGGATCAAGGATTGTCTTATCCCCGCGGAATTTATTAATAATCAGACCCTTCACACGGGCTTTTTCATCCTCTTCTAAAAGTATCAAAGTTCCCAAAAGCTGCGCAAACACGCCGCCACGGTCGATATCCCCCACCAGAAGCACCGGTGCATCGACCAGTTTTGCCAGCCCCATATTGACAATATCATCCGATTTCAGATTGATCTCTGCCGGGCTTCCCGCCCCTTCCATCACAATAATGTCTGCCTGCTTTTCCAACTCCGAAAAAGCCTCGCAGATCGTCGGAATCAGCTTTTTCTTATACGCAAAATAATCCCGCGCCCGCATATTTCCGAGCACCTCACCCTTTACGATCACCTGTGATCCGACATCATTGGTCGGTTTCAACAGGATGGGATTCATAAGCACGGAAGGCTTCACACCCGCCGCTTCCGCCTGCATGACCTGCGCGCGCCCCATCTCCAGACCGTCTTCGGTGATGTAGGAATTGAGTGCCATATTCTGTGATTTAAACGGTGCCACGCGATATCCATCCTGCGCAAAAATACGGCAAAGTCCTGCAACGATCAGGCTTTTCCCGGCATTTGACATCGTGCCCTGCACCATGATTACTTTTGCCATGTTTGTTTCCTTCCTGCTAACCAGCAATCACAACCCTGCAATCCTTCTTGAAGCATGCAATTCCATATTTGATAAAATTACGCATTCCGTCCTGCTTCAGCTTATCGACATATGATTTTTCTTCCATCTGTTTCAAAGCTTCGGCACATGCAGCATCCAGATCTCCATTCCCGGCATATTTCAGTTCTATCACAATTCCTGTTCTGTTGTTCGGCACCTCAACAAGAATATCGCTGTAGCCGGTTCCTGACTCTGCATTTGACTTTATAAGCCAGTTTGCTTTATATCCCAAAAGCCCAAGTAAAATGCCATGGTAAAAATTTTCTTTCTTTTCCTTTGCAACTGCTGTATCACGTATACTTATGGTATTCCAAAGATATTCTCCAAAGAGCTGCTCTATTTTTTCTGTATTTTTTTCTAAAAACGCATTGCAGAATTCTTCCAGTCTCTTACCGTCATTCGCGGACGTATCCCGGAACCATTCCCTGATTTTCTTGATAAAAAGATTTTTTATCTCTTTATTTGGAATTGCCAAACGTATCTTTCCATCCGCTGTACGCCCCTGTTTTGTCAGATATCCGGTCGTAAAAAGTACGCTCCACAGATTTCCAATGTTTTTATCAAGCTCATCATACGTAAGTTCCTGTGAAAGTTCCTTTTCAATACACTCTCCCGCGATCAGACGCTCAATTTCATCCTTGGTCTGCACATCCGCCTTATCAATCAATCTGCGGACGATCGCATTTCCACTCGAATTAGACCAGTAATCCTGTGGTTCAACCGTTTGATCATAGTTAAGTTCATCCACATAATTTATGACATCCCATGGACAGTACACATCCGCATTTCCAAAGTGATAGCCATCATACCATTCCTTTGTTTCTGGAAAATGTGAAGCCAGACCATACGACGCAAGGAGGTTTTTTACCTCATCATCTGTGAATCCAAACTGTTCATCAAATCTGGAATCCATAATAGAAAGTACCTTAAAATTATTCAATCCTGTAAATATACTTTCCTTCGATACTCGCAGACATCCCGTCAGAAATGCAAACTGTAAATAATCATTCGTCTTTAATGCCTGACCAAAAAGACCTCTGATCAGAGAAACCATTTCACGATAATATCCATTCTGATATGCTTTATCCAGAGGAACATCATACTCATCTATGATAATTACTACCTTTTTCCCGTGATGCTTATATAAAAGCTGTGACAGTTTACGGATGCTGTCTTCTATATTCTCATCCGTACCTGTAAGCATTTTAGCGAAATATGCCTTATCCTCGTCCGTAAGTGCATCACTTGTTTTGAGATAATAATGCCGATCCATTTCATTGGCAAGAATCGTGCCGAGCATCCTCTTCGCATCCGCAAATGTCAGCCCCTCCACTCCTTTGAGCGTGAGAAATATTACCGGATACTTTCCCATGTACGCATCGCATAGTTCTTTATTCTTTGCAATATATAAGCCTCCAAACAGTGCAGCATCTGCACCGATTTCAAAAAAACTTTTCAGCATGCTCATATTCAATGTCTTGCCAAAACGTCGCGGACGGGTGAACAGTGTTACTTCCCCCCAATTCATCAGAATCTGTTCTATGAGATTTGTCTTGTCAATGTAATAAAATCCGTTCCTGCGTATTTTTTCAAAACTGTCAATTCCTACCGGTAATTTCAAAGTATTTACCATATGAGCCTCCAACAAACAGATCATTTTGTCATATTTACATATAGTATAACTGATTGACCGGGTAATTACAATTTCCTTTCATTAAACGGTCACCGAAATACACTGTCATGATTTATTCTCCATTCCAAAAACATTTTCTTGAAAAGATCCCCATGTTCCGTTAAGATGATATTGTAACGAAAAACAATATATCAGGGAGGTAGTTATGAACTATACAATTGAAGGGGCACCATTGCCTGTCGTAATCTGCAACTTAGAGGGCGGCGAAACCATGCTCACGGAGAAGGGCGCAATGTCGTGGATGTCCCCAAATATGAAAATGGAAACCACAACAGGCGGCGGAATCGGAAAAATGTTCGGTCGTGCTTTTTCCGGTGAAAGCATGTTTATCAACCGTTACACCGCACAGGGCGGCACCGGACTGATCGCATTTGCATCCAGCTTTCCCGGAGATATCCGTGCATTTGAAATTGCACCAGGGCAGGAGATTGTCGCCCAGAAAAGTGCATTTCTCGCATCGACCGCTGGTGTGGAAATGTCTGTTTTTTTCCAAAAACGCATTGCCGGCGGTCTCTTCGGTGGAGAAGGATTTATCATGCAGCGTCTGTCCGGAAACGGCACCGTCTTTCTCGAATTTGACGGACACATCAAAGAATATGAACTTGCACCGGGACAACAGATTGTCGTCGATACCGGATACCTCGCAGCAATGACAGCCGGATGTTCCATCAATATCCAGACTGTACCGGGTGTAAAAAATATGCTCTTTGGCGGGGAAGGGATCTTTAATACCGTTATCACCGGACCGGGACGTGTATGGCTGCAGAGCATGCCGGTTGCACAGCTCGCCGGAGCGATCAGCCCGTTTATTCCAAATAAAAATTAATCATTTTCGAAAAAATCCCGGAGCCATTTCCCATGCTCCGGGATTTCATTTTATATCATTTTTCAAATTTTCCGAATCTCAAAACTGTTTTTTCCACGGGTTTTTACCTCATATAATACACTGTCTGCTTCCTTAAACAGTTTTTCATAAGGAACTTTCTCCGTCATATACACAGCACCAGGCTGATAGACAGCGGCACTGAACACCCGCCATATGTAAATGTCTGACACGTGCTTCTGACCAGTTTATCCAGCTGTGCCTGAACACCCTCCTGATCACGGTTTTGTATACAGAGTACAAACTCATCTCCGCCAAACCGCGCCATAAGGACATGTGTTCCAAACACCAGACGCATCGTATCCGCTAAAAGTTTTAACGCCTCATCTCCTCCGGCGTGTCCAAGTGTATCATTGACAGACTTAAAGTTATCAATATCCATGATTGCAAACAGAAACGGCAGTTCTTTCCTGTCGTAAATGCTCCCGGCACCGATCCCGGAACAAATAAAACATCCGGATAATCCCTATCCTGAATCTATTTTGACACCTCATTGTCATAATCCGAGTACGACTGATATTTCACCTCAATACCAGGATATTTCTTGTTAAACCCATCCAGGTACTGCTGCATATCCTGCTGGGAGATATTGGATGCTACCGAAATCGTTCCCCTGATTTCGTTTTTCTGCGTAGCATATGCCACACTTCCAAAGTCTGCCGGAAACTGTAACAGCACAAGCAGCGTCAAAAGCACCGCCACCATACGCTTTTTCTCCACTTTTTCATCTTTCTCATCCTTCTTTTACAGCCTTACCGCGCTTCATATGCCCTGGATACACGCTTATACTCTGCCGGTTCCGTAATCTGTTCCACAACGATATCTCCGTCTTCCGCATCACGGTATCGATACAGATACACACCTTCCTGAATCTCATCCTCCGCTATGAGAGACACTGCCATATAGTGCTTCTCTTCAACGGTAAAGGTATCCATGATGGCAAACTCTTTTTCCGTCCCATCCGAAACCGGAATACGGATTACTTCATACTCTTCCATAATATCTCTCCTTTATCGTGGCACTTTCGTAAACAGTGCAAAGGCATTTTCCCGTGTGGTCTGCTCGACTTCCTCCACAGAAACGCCTTTGATCTCCGCAATTTTTGCAATCACATACGGAATATTCCGTGAATCATTGCGCGTTCCCCGGTGTGGTTCCGGCGCCATATACGGGCAGTCGGTTTCGAGCACTATGCTCGAAAGAGGAATCGTTTCCACGGTCTTTACCAGCTTTTTGGCATTTTTAAAAGTCACAACACCGCCTACACCGATGAAATATCCCATCTTTACATATTCCTGTGCCATCTCCGGCGAATAGGAATAACAGTGGATCACGCCCTTTATGCCATCCTCATATGCCTTTTCCATGATCTTCATGGTATCCTCTGCTGCATCCCTGGAATGAATGATCACCGGAAGATCTGCCTGTTGTGCCAGTGCAAGCTGCCGTACAAACCAATACCTCTGCTTCGCCTGTATCTCCGGTTCCTTATCCCAGTAATAATCCAGTCCGATCTCTCCCACCGCAACTGTCTTTTGCAGCGTTGTCTGCTGTCTGAGCCATGCATACGTGTCCTCATTTAAATCATCCACGTCACTGGGATGTACGCCCACCGCAGCATAAAGAAAAGGGTATTCCTGCGCCAGCGAAAGTGTTGTCTTTGTCGTCGCAATGGAAGACCCTACATTAATCACCGGTGAAATGCCGCGCTGCGGTAAATCCGCAAGCAGCATCTCCCGGTCCGTATCAAATTTTGCATCATCGTAATGTGCATGTGTCTCAAAAATCATAAGAAGTGCCTTTCTATCAGATCAAGTTCCTCCATGATGATACAGTTTGGAAGTGTATCCGAAGCCACCATGCCCCGCACCTGGGCATAATCCATCCAGCGCACACTCTCTATTTCTTCGGTCTGCAGTTCAAATTCCTCTGCTTCCCGATCCAGCCAGAGCAGATAAACATTTGAAATCTGGTGATCATGAAATGGCTGTCTGTGAAATTCGCTGTCAACATCCTTATGCACCTGTCCGCAATAAATCAGATCCGACTCCTGCACTGTCACATTTAATTCTTCTTTCAACTCCCGAATTGCTGAAGGAATATACTCCTCCCCTGCCGGTATATGTCCGGCACTGGAAATATCATAGCAGCCTGGGAACGAGTCTTTCTGCATACATCTCTTCTGCAGCAAAAGCTGAATCCGTCCGTTCCTGTTGCGGGCAATCCAGACATGTGATGTACGATGCCGCACGCCCTCCCGGTGTGCCTCTGCGCGTTCTACGGTTTCACCGGTTGGTGCTCCGGTTTCATCTACAACATCAAGGATTTCCATAATTTATGCCTCCTATTTTTATGCCTCCGACCTTGTTTAACAGATCTCTGCACCGCTTGGCATTGGTTTCTCCGGTGTCATCAGAGAAAGTGTGCCGTTTTCGTCCTCTGCACACAGCAACATGCCCTCGGACAATACTCCGGCAAGTTTTGCCGGCTTTAAGTTCACAAGAACCATAACCTTCTTGCCGACCATCTCTTCCGGTGTGTAATCTTTACGGATACCGGATACAATCTGCTTTACAGTGTTTCCGATTTTTACCTGAGAGCAAAGCAGCTTCTTTGACTTTGCAACTGCCTCACAGGAGAGAATCTCTCCCACCTGGAACTGCATCTTCGCAAAATCATCAAATGTGATCTCTTCCTTCGGATCTATATCAATGACTGCTTCATCTGCGGTCTCTCCGCCATTTAATGCTTTCTGTTCTTTTTCGTACTCTTCCTTCTGCTTTGCCTGAATGGCATCCACTTTTGGCTGGATCTCTTTTGCGTCAAGTCTTGCAAAAAGGATCTCCGGGGCATCGGTTACTTTTGTTCCATCCAGATACAGTCCAAACTGATTGAGTTCATCAAAATCACGCAATGATGTCGATAACTGCGCCACGATTTTTTCTGCGGTTTCCGGAAGGAACGGGTGCAGAAGGCTTGCGCCGATCGTGATGGACTCGGTCAGATTGTAAAGAACCTCTGCCAGACGGTCTTTCTGTGCCTCGTCTTTTGCCAGTACCCACGGGGTTGTCTCATCAATATATTTATTGCAACGGCGGAACAGTGCAAATACTTCGGAAATTGCATCTGCCACACGAAGTTTTGCCATCTTCCCGGCAATACGGTCACGGGTTGCTGTCACAACAGCTTTCAGATCTGCATCCACTTCACCGGTGACTCCTGTGGATGTGACCACACCACCAAAATATTTATTGCTCATGGAAACGGTACGGTTTACCAGATTTCCAAGAATATTTGCCAGGTCAGAGTTGAAACGCTCAATGACCAGATCCCAGGTAATCACGCCATCATTCTCAAACGGCATCTCATGCAATACAAAATAACGGGTAGCATCTACGCCAAACAGATCTACCATGTCATCCGCATAGATTACATTTCCCTTGGACTTGCTCATCTTATCCCCGCCCTGAAGCAGCCACGGATGACCAAATACCTGCTTTGGCAGTGGCAGATCCAGTGCCATCAGAAAGATTGGCCAATAAATAGTATGGAAACGGACAATATCTTTTCCGATCAGATGCAGATCAGCCGGCCACAGCTTCTTAAACTGGTCTGTGGAACCGTCCGGATCATATCCAATCTTTGTGATATAGTTTGTCAGTGCATCCAGCCAGACATATACGACATGTTTCGGATCAAAATCTACCGGAATTCCCCAGCTGAAACTGGTACGTGATACGCACAGATCCTGCAGTCCCGGAAGCAGGAAGTTATTCATCATCTCATTCTTACGGGAAACCGGCTGAATGAAGTCCGGATGGGTATTGATATAATCAATGAGCCGGTCTGCATATTTACTCATCTTAAAGAAATAAGCTTCTTCTTTGGCAGGCTGCACTTCCCGTCCACAGTCCGGGCATTTGCCGTCTACAAGCTGGGATTCTGTCCAGAAAGACTCACAAGGTGTACAATACATTCCCTCATATGATCCCTTATAAATGTCACCCTGATCATAAAGCTTTTTAAAAATCTTCTTTACACATTTCTCATGATCCTCATCCGTGGTACGGACAAAGTTATCATAAGAAGAATTCACAAGATCCCAGATCCGCTTTACCTCACCGGAAACCTGATCTACAAATTCTTTCGGTGAAATACCTGCGGCCTCTGCTTTTTCCTGAATCTTCTGTCCGTGTTCATCGGTTCCGGTCTGAAAATAGACATCATAGCCTTCGGCTCTCTTATAACGCGCAATTGCATCCGCAAGAATAATCTCGTACGTATTTCCGATATGCGGCTTACCTGAAGTATAGGCAATCGCGGTTGTCATATAAAACTTCCCTTTATTTTCTGCCATGTTTTTGGCCTCCTTATCTCACATTCGCTCTCCCCATTTTACCGAATTCCACGCCATTTGTAAAGTATCCCCTATTCGTCCGTTTTTCTGTTTATTCAAGAATATTTTCTTATATACCAAGAATTTCTTGCTGACCTGTTTTTCCGTAGACTAATATGCTTTTATCCAGTTTTTTCCAGTACAAAACTGCCAAAGATAAATTGAGAAGGAGCACCAACATGAAAAATATACAAATCGGGGCAGCCTTAAAGACGATGCGAAAAAATCGTGGCTGGACGATCCATGACGTAGTTGTACAGCTGAATGACCTGTACAATATCGCAGTCGCCGAAAAAACCGTGTACGGATGGGAAAGCGATCAGGCCTATCCCCGCACGGAAACACTGCTGCTGCTCTGTGAACTGTATCAGAGTGACACATTCACCGGAAATCTCCTGCACATCCCTGCAGACAAATCCTTCCCGATCACTGCAGATGAACGGCATGTCATCGAAATGTATCGCCGGCATCCGGAACTACAAAGTGCTGTAAAACGCGTGCTTGATGTTCCCGTCAAAAAACCTTCTGCAAATTAAAGTCCTGATATCCTGTCCCCTGTAAAAACTATTTTCCAAAATTCATCCTGTCACAGAAGTTTCTATCTCATGCAGATATAAATCACATAAACCACATATAAAACCAGCATCACAATACCTTCTTTTCTGCTGATTTTTTCTTTTGTCCATGCAAACCCCCAGATCAACAGGCTCAAAACAATCAAAATCATAATATCTATGATGTTTTCCATCAAAAATGGCATCGGACTGATAACTCCCGCCAGACCAAGTACAAACAGAATATTAAAAATATTGGAGCCGATCGCATTTCCAAGTGCCATATCCACTTCATTTTTGCGGGCTGCAACAACAGATGTCACAAGTTCCGGAAGCGAGGTTCCAATAGAAACAATGGTCAGTCCTACCAGCGTCTGGCTCATTCCAATTTTCAATGCAATATTGCTGGCACTGTCTACAACGACATCCCCGCCAATCACAATACCAGCTACACCAACCACAAGGAACAACAAGCTTTTCGGCATCGACATTACTTTCTGTGCCTCTGTCGCTTCAATTTCTTCGCTTTGCAGATGTCCGCCTTCTTTTCCTGCTTTCAGAGCCATACGAATCATGGTTCCGATAAATATTGCAAAAAATACCAGAAAGACTGCACTGTCAAAACGTCCCTGCTTCATTCCCACACCACCGAGTACCAGAAGCAGCAATGCCGCGAACACGGAATATGGGAAATCACGTTTCAATGTAGCTTTCTGTACGGCAACCGGAGTCATTATGGCACAAAAACCGATGACCACCATCATATTAAAAATATTAGACCCGACCACATTACTGATTGCCAGCGTATTCTTATGCTGGATTGCTGCAACAACGGAAACCGCAGTCTCCGGAAGTGAAGTTCCCATGGCAACAATGGTCAGTCCAATAATGATAGCCGGAACATGAAACCGTTTTGCAATACTGGAACTTCCCTCCACAAAAACATCTGCCCCTTTGACCAGTAAGAAAAATCCTGCGATCAAAAAAACAATTGCCAGCGGCATGGAACATGTTGAAATAAATTCTGTCATATCTTTTCCCTCTTTCTGTAAAATAATGTGTTAAAAGGCAATAATGCCCAAGTGCTCCAATAGTATTTTCAAGCCAATAAGTATGAGGATTACCCCACCTGCAATCTCTGCTTTTCTTTTGTAGCGGGTGCCGAAAAAATTACCGACAACCACTCCGATGACCGATAATACAAATGTCGTGCATCCGATAATCAGACAGGCTTCCATGATGGATACATTTAAAAAGGCAAATGTAATACCGACTGCAAGTGCATCGATACTGGTTGCAACTGCAAGAAGCAGCATTTCTTTGTGATCCAGTGGCAGATCTTTTGCTCCAATTTCCTGCACGTCTTTGTCACGAACCGCTTCAATCACCATCTTTCCACCGATAAACAGCAACAGGAAAAAGGCGATCCAGTGATCGACCGAAGTAATGTATTTCTGAAAGCGGATTCCCAGCGCCCAGCCGAGAAACGGCATCAGTGCCTGAAATCCTCCGAAATACAATCCAATCAGAAACGCATGTTTTTTGTTGATTTTTTCCATGCCAAGACCCTTGCAGATGGATACCGCAAATGCATCCATCGAGAGTCCGACACCAATCAGAAATAACTCGATTACCATTCTTATGTTCTCCTTTTGTGAAGGGATTCATACCTTGCGCTTCTGTCCTTATATATCAAAAAGAGACCCAATGTACACCAGCGAAAACCGCGACTGCAACCACGTTTTTCCGGTGCACATGAGTCTCATTCTTTAAGGCTTGCCAGGTCCAAATGACCGGTATGTTGACAAGTCACACAATGTGCGAACTACTCCCTCACATACTTTTGTCTATGAATTAGGTAAACTATAACAAACGGTCTTTGAGTTAGTCAATACGAACTTCTTATTTACTGATGACTTTTGCAAACTTCTTCTTACCACGCTTTACGACCTTTCCTTCTCCGGCAAACTCGTCGAGCGTGTAACTGGTACTGATGTCTGTAACTTTCTCACCGTCCACAGAGACTCCACCCTGCTGTACGGCACGACGTGCATCGGAACGACTCTCACACAGAGAAGCCTTTACAAGAACTGCCATGATATCGAGCTTGTCATTGTACAGATCATCTGCAGTCACTTCAACCGTCGGCATATGTGCAGAAACCCCGCCGCCTGCAAACAGTGCATGGGATGCCTCTTTGGCTTTCTTTGCCTCTTCCTCACCGTGTACCAGTTTGGTCAGCTCATAAGCGAGAATCTCTTTTGCTTCATTCAGCTTGGCACCTTCCCATTTGTCCATCTCATCGATCTGCTCCAATGGCAGGAAGGTCAGCATGCGGATGCACTTTAACACATCGGAATCTGCCACATTTCTCCAGTACTGGAAAAAATCAAATGGGGAAGTCTTGTTCGGGTCAAGCCATACGGCACCGGACTGTGTTTTTCCCATCTTCTTTCCCTCAGAGTTGAGAAGCAGATTGATCGTCATGGCATAAGCATCTTTTCCAAGCTTCCGGCGGATCAGTTCCGTACCACCGAGCATGTTGCTCCACTGGTCATCTCCACCGAATTCCATGTTACATCCATATTTCTGGTACAGTGTGTAGAAATCGTAACTCTGCATGATCATGTAATTAAACTCCAGAAAGCTTAATCCTTTTTCCATACGCTGCTTGTAGCACTCTGCTGTCAGCATGCGGTTTACGGAAAAATGTGCACCAACATCACGCAGTACATCAATGTAGTTTAAATCCATCAGCCAGTCGGCATTGTTTACCAGCATTGCCTTGCCTTCTCCGAAATCGATGAAACGGCTCATCTGCTTTTTAAAACAGTCTACGTTGTGCTGAATGGTCTCCGGTGTCATCATCTGACGCATATCGGTACGTCCGGATGGATCACCGATCATGGCTGTACCACCGCCGATCAGCGCGATTGGCTTGTTTCCTGCCATCTGCAGACGTTTCATCAGACACAGTGCCATAAAATGTCCCACATGCAGACTGTCAGCTGTCGGGTCAAAACCGATATAAAATACTGCTTTTCCATTGTTGATGAGTTCCTTGATTTCTTCCTCATCGGTTACCTGTGCGATCAGACCTCGGGCAACCAGTTCGTCGTAAAGTGTCATTGGGTTTCCTCCTGTAATTTAACTTTTTTGATTTTTCTGGGGCTTTATGTCCCTTTGCTCCATATCTACAAAAATCCAAATAAAAATCCCCTCGTCCTAATTATAAGGACGAGGGGGATCTCTCGTGTTACCACCTTAATTCGCATGCTGTTCACACAGCCTGCCTCCGCGAGTGCAGCTACACTCCAGTGCGTCTAACGGGCACTACTCCGTTACAGCCTACTTGCCTGCGCGTTCGGTGTAAAGCTCAGGGATGTATTCCCTGCGGTAAGGGGGAACCCAGCTTGCTGGGGGGATTCCTTATCGCCCGGTTTATGTTTGTTCCATAAGCCGTGGCAGGGGGGACCCAGCTTGCTGGGGGGATTCCTTATCGCCCGGCTTATGGTTTTTCCATAAATCCATCTGTGCTTTCCGTGTGCCTCTCATCTACCGGCTGCTTTCTGTTCGTTCCACACATTGGTACTTGTTCCCATCTTCGCTTGTATTCTATAATTATATTATTATAGAAAGACAATCACAGTTTGTCAAACAATTTTTTCTTTTACAAAATCAACAACCTCACGATTTTTTTCCATGATGTTTTCGTCTTTTTCCATCTCGGTTACTGACATCCAATAATAGCGTTTCCCATTAACTACAAAACTATCCTTTTTCATTTTTTCCGAATATTTTGATAATGTAACCTCATAAAGTCTATGATTATATATTCTATTTTCCTGATGACTAACTGAATATTTTTCCTGAACTCTTGAAGTAACATAATTACATGATACTTTTCTTTTGTCCACATCCAAATCAGCCGATATTCGATCTATTATTACATCTTCATTGTTCTGATCCACGGTTTTATAATTTAAAAACAACTTGCAATCCCATCTCTCATCATAATAAACAAGAAATCTATTTTCTTTTTCAAATGTATCACGAATAGCAATTAATGAGTGATTATGCTGAATTAAATTCAGTTCTCTTATATCATTCATCAACATTTCGTGATTATATTTATCTCTGTACATTTCAACAATATCCTTTACGATCTTGGCACAATATAAAATTCCAATAAAACAAAAAACTGTTTTAAACACAATTCCTGGAATTCCAAACCAATCACTATATGTTGCAGTAAATACGGACAACAAAAAAGAAATTCCTGCAATCATTGTATCCACAGTAACTTTATTTCCAATAAACTTTTTCTTTTTTTCAAGAAGTAATTCCAGATCTCTGTTATCAATTAACATCCTCATAACTATACTCCTTTATCCAGGACAATAAATAATTAATTATTTTGTTGTACCAGTTCAAATTATAACGGAACTTAAGATGCAATACAAGGAAAATATGATAACATCCACACATTAACGCTTGACTTCTTTGGCTTCTGCCGGAACCCAGATTCCATCTTTTCCCCATGGCTGGATCATAGACAAATACCGCTTCTGTCCATCCTTTAAAAATGTAATCTGTATACCGACCTGTGTTTTATCTGCAGATTCAGATTCTTTTTCCACGGAAACAAGCTTTTTATCCGACGATAAATTCAAAAGCTGCCGGGCTGCATCTGTCGGCTCAAGCAATGCACCAATTGGAACCATATTCTTATTCAGCACTTCACCCATACCGTTTATACAGTAGTCCATCTGCGTATCGCTGATTCCCTGCGCATATGCTGTATCAAACTCATCTGCCGATGCAATTCCATCCGTTTTAGCATCCGGACCGTCAGCAAACTGATTGATTTTTTCCTGTGTAATCTGAAATTGACCATTTTCCTGTGCATAATGGATATTCTCTATCCACACGCTCACATGCGGATCTGATGACTCCACATAATACAAAATCTCTGCAGTCTGTTCTTCCGTATTGATTTCATGCAGCCAGTAGCCATCCATTTCTTCTCCGGTTCCACCAAAGAAACTGCCAAAGGCTCCCCATGGCCATGGACTCGACCAGCCAAATGACGGTGTATCTCCATCCATCCACAAAATATGTATTTTCTCTAAATTCGACTGTACCTCTTTGGATGTCATCTGCACAATTTTTTCTGTATCCCGGTCACAAAATGCCTGTGCCCATTCCCTGATATTCTGCTCTATTATCGCAGCTCCTGCATTTTCCTGCACTGGCTGCTGTGTACTATCCACTTTCTCGGTTGTATGCTCTGTTTTTGTCTCCGACGGTTTCTGGTTTGTCAGACAACTTACTGCCACAAGTGCAACCAAAACGGTTGCAATCGCAGCCACCCAGGTATGTGGTTTTTTAAAATTCAACACGTTCTTAATTCTCCTTCCTGCATCTGCCTCTCCAAACGCAACCGGGGCAAATGAATACGGATGCCGCTCCATCGCAAAAGCAAGTAAGGATGCGCTGTATCCTTTTTTAATCTGATTTCCAAACTGCGCAAGTACGGCCTCATCACAACTCATCTCCATGTCTCTTGTCATATAGAAAAAGGCAATCCATGCCAATGGATTCCACCAGTATACAGCCAAAAGTACGAATGCAATCAGCTTCCATAAAGAATCATGTCTGCGAATGTGCCAGCTCTCATGCGCAAGGATGTACTGCTGTTCCTCCTCTTTCATCCGAAACGGAATATAAATCTGCGGGCAGAAAATTCCCAGTACAAACGGTGATGGAATACAGTCACATTCCCAGATCTTTATGGTCCGCCGGACGTTTCCAGATGTTTCATTTACGGTTAAACGTACTGCTGTCCGTACCATACTGCGGCATTTGATATAGGAATACATTCCATATCCTAAAAATAAAAATATCCCGATCAGCCAGACAAAAAACAACACCGCACAAATTTTCTGTGAGGTCGTCATAGCTGCTGTCAAACCAGCTTCAGAAGCTGCATCCCCTGTCACACGTGAACCGGCAGATATCTGCGTCACATTCTGTACTGCCGTTTGCGCATGCACTCCAGATACTCCTGTGTAGTGTGCAATCTCACTCATTTGTGATCTGCTTTTTACCAGACGAAACAGATTAAACAAACTCCATCCTGATGCAATGGGCAAATCAAATAACATACGGATTCCAACAATTGCCCACAATGCATAGGAATATTTTTTGGGACATTTCCGTAAAAGCGCGCGCACTGCAAACACCGCGAGAATTACAACCGCCACCATGCCATTCCGCTGCAGAAATGCCAGAAAAATTACACTTGCCTTCTCCATTCTCTGCCCCTACCCTTCTTTATGCTCGTCGATCATTTTCTTGAGCAGCTTTGCTTCTTTTTTGGAAATTTTCTTACCCCCAAGAAATGCGGTGATAAAGCCCGGCAATGACCCGTCAAATGTACGGTCCACAAAATAACGGGATTCCTCTGCCTGCACCTGTTCCTTTGGAATTAAAACAGAAACCGTTGCATCCTCATTGGCAATGTATCCTTTTTCACACATTTTCCGTACAACCGTATAAGTCGTGGATTTTTTCCAGCCAAGCTGTTCCTGACATAACTTTACAAGTTCCCCAGAGTTGACGGGGGCATGCTCCCATACGACACACATAAACCGGTAATCACTGTCACATAATTTTATATATTCCATCTTTTTCTCCTCCATAGGTTTATAGCTATCAACCTATCTTCAGTTTATTCTTATAAACCTCAAATGTCAAGGTCTATTTTTATAAACTGCGAGAAATGTCAGAAAAATACGATGGAAAATGTTTGAACTCACCTTTTTAAAAAGTTATAATAAACGCAAAAGGCGATTGTGAAATCGCCCAAAATAAATAACTCAAAAGGAGGACATGTTATCGTGGAAAAAGTACGTTACATGATTTCCGATGCCGCCGCACTGGCCGGTGTGGAAACCCATGTGTTACGTTACTGGGAAGAAGAACTCGACCTGACCATCCCGCGAAACGAGATGGGACATCGATACTATACACGAGAAAACATACAGGAATTTCAAAAAATCAAAGAACTAAAAGAAAAAGGATATCAGCTAAAAGCAATCCGCATGATATTACATAATAAAAACCCGGAAGAAACCAAAGTTCCCATTCCGGATGCCAAAACCTCCGAGCCGTTGCCGGCATGTAATCACAAACCGCAGCCTGCAGCCCCTTCCCGTCCAAACAATCAACCTGCGGATCTGCCTGTAAATACACTTTCCGCAGAGGAACGCATGGCACAATTTAGGGAGCTTATGAGTGATATTGTAGGACATGCAATCGCACAGAATAACGAAGCTCTCACACTCGATATCAGCAAAGAAATCCGTGAAACCGTCCTGAAAGAAATGAACTATCTCATCCGGGAACAAAACGATATGACGGAGGAACGATACCGCCAGTTAAGTGCAGAAATTCGTGGAAAATTGCAGAAAAAACATACCTTATTTTCCAAAAAGGAAAAGGTTCCCAAAATGAAAACATCAAAAAAAGAAAAGAACCGGAAAAATGTATTAAATCCGGTCTGATTGATTTCAGCATTGACCTGACATTAAACGGTTCCATATATAAAATAAAACAAGCCTGCGGAAGGATTGCCATATCCTCCGCAGGCTTATGTTGTCTTTTATTCACTTACAGGTTCCCCTGAAAAACGAATCTTTATATACTCCTGTATCAGCTGTACACATTTTTCCCGTCCGATCCGGTCACTGTTTAACACCAGATCATAGTTTGTCGGATTGGTCCAGTCTTTTCCGGAGGTATAATAGCTGTAATATTTTGCACGGTATTTATCTGTTGTATGAATCAGATAATTTGCTCTTTTTTCCGATACATGCATTTTATCCATGATGGATTTTACACAGGCTGCCCGCGGTGCTTCAATATACACGCTGATGACATTGGAGTAGCTGCGCAGGATATCATCAGCACATTTTCCCACAATAATACAGCTTTCTGTATTTGCAAGCGTCCGGATGATGTCTGCCTGAATATTAAAAACATTGACATCGGAAATGAAATCCTTTTCCATTGGCTCTACGACACCGCTGACCGGCATTCTTCGAAGGAAATTCGCCAGATGTTTTCCACGAAGCTTCTCGTCAGTTTCCACAAATACGCTCTCATCAATTCCACTCTGATCCGATGCCATGGTAAGGATCTGTCTTTCGTAACACGGAATCCCGAGTGCTTCTCCCAGACGTGTCGCAATGTCTTTTCCGCCGCTGCCAAAGCCACGCGCAATCGTAATGACATAATTTTTCATGACTTCACCCCCTCTCCTATCTACAGATCAAGTTCTGCGATCCTGTCTTTCTATGTTATCTTGCATCAACCTTTAATACTGCATTTAACATAACAGAGGCGCCTTCTGTACAGTGCTCCGGGGAAGAATACTCCGGCTCGCAATGGGAAAGACCATCCTTTGACTGTACAAAGATCATCGTTGCCGGAAGCATATATGCCGCAAACTGTGCATCGTGTCCTGCACCGGAATGAATGTACTGATGAGAAACACCAAGTTCCTCTGCAGCCTCTTTGACGAAACCAACCAGTTCCTTATCCCAGTATACGGTATCGCGATTCCATGCTTTTACGACTTCACATTTACATCCCGCCCATGTCTTGTCTGCACAGCTCTTTACGATTGCCAGTACCTTGTCGAGCACTTCCGGTTTTTCATGTCTTGCATCGAATGAGAAATCGAAGAAATCCGGTACACAGGTATGTACACATGGATGACATACGACTTCACCTGTCGTATAAACAAGTTCCGGATACCCCAGCTTATCAATCTCTGTATGCAGATAAGTCAGTGCCTCTGCTGCTGCCAGAAAAGCATCTCTTCTCTTTGGCATCGGGAATGTTCCTGCATGTGTCGTCTGTCCATAGAATTTTAATCGATAGTTGAACATTCCAAGCACACAGTCAACAACACCGATATCATTTCCATTATCCTCAAGAATTGGTCCCTGCTCGATATGAGTTTCAAAATAACACTCATATTTTTCCGGAGAAAGACGATATTTCTTATCTCCCTTAAATCCGGACTTCTCTAAAGTCTCGCCGAATGTACTCTTGTTGTCAAGAATACTCTTGGAGTTCATCATATCCTCATATTTGAACTTGCTACGGATATCTTCCGGAAGATAATCATAGCAGACAATTCCAGAACACATCATTGCCGGTGGATATAAAGATCCTTCCTCATTGGTCCAGATCATGGCTGTCAGAGGATGTTTATGTGGAATGTTTAACTCTGCAACCGTTTCAAGCACTTCCATGGCGGACATAACTCCAAGAATACCATCATAGTTACCACCATTTTTTACGGAATCACAGTGCGAAGCCATAACGATTCGCTTTGCATCCGGATCTGTTCCCGGAAGTGTTGCATACATATTTGCCACATCATCAATCTCAATGGTTGCACCGATGGCTTCCATACGCTTACGAAATTCATTTCTTGCCATAATTGCTTCCGGCGAAAGGGAATAACGGGTAATTCCACCATGTCCTGCATCTCCAAACTGTGAAAAAGTTTTAATTTTATCTGTCATTCTTTCCAAACTACATGTATACATACTACTGTACCTGCCTTTCTCAAAATTATTATCTGAATGTATTTCTATTACTTTCTCTTTTCTACCCGGGTTCCTGCTGTGATCGAGCCTGTCGGACAAACCAGTTTACATAACTGACATCCCACACACTTTTTGGCATCCATAAGCGGTTGTCGTTTTTCATCCATACGAAGTGCCTGATGTCCACCATCGAAACAGGAAATATAACATCTTCCACAACCAACACAGATCCTGCGATTAAATTTCGGATACTCGATTGTACGACGGTTCACACTTTCTGCTGGAACAATATTCGGAAGCGCTTTCCCGATCATCTGCCGCACGGATGTCATTCCATTCTGTGCCAGATAATCCTGCATTCCCCCTATCATATCCTCGATAATCCGGTACCCATACTGCATAACACTTGTGGTAACCTGGACCGTCTCACAGCCCAATGCCAGAAATTCAGCCGCATCCCTCCATGTTTCGATGCCTCCCATTCCGCTGATCGGAACTCCTTTTAAGTTTTCATCTTTTGCCATGTCATTGATAAAACGCAGTGCAATCGGTTTTACCGCTTTCCCGGAATAACCGCCTTCCGGTGATTTTCCATCCACATCAGGAGCCGAAGAAAACGTCTGCAGATTGATGTTCATCACACTTTTGATCGTATTGATTGCTGCAAGCCCGTCCGCACCTGCTCTCACGGCGGCTTCTGCCGGAACTTCCATTTTTGTGATATTTGGTGTCATTTTCGCCAGTACCGGAAGGGTTGTACCTTTTTTTGTTGCCGCTGTATACTTTGCAACAAGCTGTGGATCGGTACCTACATCACTGCCAAGTCCTTCCCCTACCATCTGCGGACAGGAAAAATTACACTCTATAATATCTGCCCCTGCTTCTTCCATCAAAGAAGCAAGTTTTGTCCATTCCTCTTCATTCTGTCCCATGATGGATGCTATGATTACTTTTGTCGGGTAATCTTTTTTTAACCGACGAAGATAATCCATATTTTCTTCCAGCGTGTGATCGCTGATCTGTTCAATATTTTTAAATCCCACAAACGGATTATCCTCTTTTTCCAATGCTGCAAATCTCGGAGAAACTTCATCCGGTGTAAACAGACCGATGGTTTTAAATGCAACGCCTGCCCATCCCATCTCAAATGCCTTTGCGACCATTTCGTAATCACTACCTACTACCGAAGAGGAAAGAAAAAATGGGTTTTCACAATGCACTCCACAAAAATCAATGGATAAATCTGCCTTTGAGGTTCTCGGAATTTCTGCTGTAATACTGGATAAAATCGTTGGAATATCCACACCCCGGTCAATTCTTGCCCGGGTGCAGGCACCAACACACGGTGCACTGCATCCCTCACAAGTGATATGATCTAATTTCCTTGCGGCTCCGGTTTCATTTTCAAACCGGACGGAGCGGACAATTTCATCGACTGCCAGCCCCTTCGGGCAGGCACTGCTGCAGGGAGCATCCTGACACAACAGACATCTGCCCGCTTCGCTTTTTCTTTTTATTGCTTCATATGCCATGTGCCATCTCCTCCTATCTGTGAGAACGCTTTACATAATCACCCATACCCGGTGTTCCAACAAAATCACCGTTGTCATATACCAGTTTTCCTCTCAGATATGTCTGAACCGGATATCCGTGAAGTTTCTTTCCTTCCCAGATTGTATGATCATAGTCCGAATGCATATTGCTGACACTGATTGTGAAATCTTTGTCCTTGTCATAAATAACAATATCTGCATCTTTGCCGACTGCAATGGCTCCCTTGTTATCGCATCCGAAAATCTTTGCAACATTGGTAGAACAAAGTTCAACGGCTCTCTCAAACGTGATCTTTCCGGAATTTGCCGCATCCAGCATATATGGATAAAGGTTTTCTACTCCGGCACATCCGTTTGGAATCTTTGTAAAATCATCTTTGCCCCAATCCTTTTCATAGCTCTGGAATGGACAATGATCGGTTGCAACCGTATCAATCATTCCTGATTTAATTGCTGTCCATAATGCATCCTGACTTTCCTGTCCTTTCATTGGCGGGGAACATACAAAGTTACGACCGTCTTCTCTCTTGTATACATCACAGGTAAATTCCAGATACTGTGGACAGGTTTCTACTAAAATATCATGTCCCTCGGATTTTGCCTTGATGCAGGCTTCGAGTCCTTCTTTATCTGCCATATGTACGATATAGACCGGGGTATCTAAGTGGGAAGCCCAGTGAACAACTCGTTTATCTGCTTCTGCCTCTACAAATTCCGGACGGCTCATGTAATGATACCAGGCAGAGGTCTTACCTTCCTTCAAGTACTGCTCAGTACGCAGATCAATCAGATCCGGGTTTTCCGCATGAACATTGATCATTGCGCCAAGCTCCTTTGCCCGAAGAAGCAGTCTGGCAAGCATTCCATCATCTACCATCATTCCTTCTTTCTTATAAACAAGGAAACATTTGAAACTGGTAATTCCTTCCTCAACTGCCTGTTCCATTTCATCTAAAATTTCTCCGCCATTCAGATCAGTAATACAACAGTGGAATGCATAATCACAGCACGCTTCTTTTTCCAGCACCTCTTTCTTAGATCCGATCAGTCCTAAAATCGTTTCCCCCTTATGCTGTACCGGATAATCAAAAATTGTAGTAACACCTCCGCAGACAGCAGCTCTGGTACCTGCCAGATAGCTGTCCGCTGAAACGGTTCCTCCAAACGGCATTGCCATATGGGTATGTGCATCGAGTGCACCAGGCAGCACAAGCTTGCCTGGTGCATCCACGACTTTCTCTGCGTTTACCGCAAGATCTCTGCCAATCGCTACGATTTTTCCTCCATCGACCGCTACATCTGCCGGAAAACTTTCCGTTGCGGTGACGACTGTTCCACCTTTAATCAGTAATTCCATATCGCACATCTCCTTCTATTTTTTATTTTTTAAAATTGTCATACTTGTAAACAAGAGTCATACCTGATCTCTGATAAATCTGTGCTACTTCTACCAGATTCATACCACCTGCATTTGCTACTGCCATATTGGTCGGCCATGTAACACCAAAATCTACGGTTCCGTTGTTTACCGCTGTAGTCTCGGAAATATCACCACCACCGGACACAATATTGACCTTCAGACCAACCTCGTCATAATACCCCTTGGCGTCTGCGACATAGTAGCCCATGAACTGTGCCTGTGGTAACCACTTCAACTGAATAGATACTTCTGATTTTTCCGGACTGAACTTTCCGTCAGAAGATTCTGCGGCTTCATAGTAGCTTGTATCACGGATATCATCTAATGTCAGTTTTGCAAACTTATCCTGCGCCGAAGAATCATCTAATGTCACATATTTCTTTGCAATGTCGAGTGTCTGCTGCATCGCATCGTCATCAATCTTGCCGATATCCGACACTTCATTGCCATTCATATCTGCCTTTACCAGTTTTGCGACTTCACTTGCCATATACTTCTGGTGATCCTGTGATACCGAAGATCCTGCGTCATACACAATCTGTGCCGCCTCTTCCGGATTTTCTACTGCATATTCCCAGCCTTTGATGGATGCATACAAAAATGCTTTTACAGTCTCCGGATTCTTCTCTGCAAAATCCCTGGTACAAAAGATCATATCCTCCAGCATTGCCACGCCTTCATCGTTCATATCAATGTATCCAACCGTGTCACCATAACCATAGGCACCATCATAATCATTCTTTACAAGTCCCAGTTCGTTATAAGTCATCGCAGATGCCAGCGTACTGGAATCGTCATCAAATGCATCCATCGTAAAATCTTCACTCAGATAATCCGTTGGAAGTCCGTACTTTGCAAGTAATGCCTGAATCTCATACTGATTACCAATGCCCCAATTGCTGACTTTTCCTTCGCCAGCCGCCTTCTTAATGATTTCTTCATTGCTCATTACATCAGAGGTATCTACTGCGCCTGTACTTTGCGTACTGGAACCGGAACCTGTGGTTTCTTTTTTGTCAGATCCGCATCCGGCCATCATGGATACTGCCATTGCCGATACAAGTACTGCGCTCATAATCTTTGCCATTCTTTTCTTCATAATTCTTTCCTCCTTTTTTGGGGTTTTGTGGGTTTTATATCAACTCCGTTACCTCTTTCTAATGGTATTTCCGGAGAAGTATACTCTGTACGATCATCAGGATCACATAGGATACTATTCCAAGCATGCAGGCCGTTGCGATGTATGCCCATGCCGTCGGATACTGTGCCAGCACGATGTTCTCCCGGATCTGTCTTCCGACTCCTGTGATATATTCTGCGAAATATTCGCTTACGATTGCTGTCATGATACTTGCCGGTACGGACACCTTCAGTGCCACGAAAATATACGGTACCGAATTCGGCAGTTGCAGCTTTATCAGTGTGGTGTGGCGTTTTGCCGCATAGGTTGCCATCAGGTCTTTCGCATACGGTTTCAGCTCTGTCAGTCCACGATAGGCATTTAAGCTCATATTTGCCGCTGCGATCAGCATGACAACCAGAATCTTTGCCACCATGCTCCGGGTGCTTGCCTCTGTCGAAACATCCTTCGTCCAGTTATTCATAACCGGTGCCAGCGCAACAACCGGAATGGATGCAAATGCCCCGACCACACTCAGTCCGCCTTTCCCGACTCTTGGAAACATTGCCGCAAGGATTGCCACTGCATATCCAAGCACACTTCCCAGTGCCAGTCCGACGACTGCGACAATCATGGTCGCTGCGATATTTCCTTTAATCTTTCCGAAGTTTTCTAAAAAGATCTTTCCAATCCGGGTAATGAGTGGAAGGGTGAATGTATCTGTTTTAAACCAGTGATGCAGCACCTGTGTCTGCCACAGTGCAATGATCACGATTCCAAGAAGCACCGGAAGAATTACGGTAAGTGCTGCCTGCACCTGTGCGCTGTCCTTCATCCGGCGGTACAGGCTTTTCGGTCTCTTTCTCTTCTGTGCCATATTAGTTCACTCCTTTCTTTGCATCCCTTTTTGCTTTTCTTAAACCTCTCTTTTCCGGAGAAACCAGATTTTCTATCCAACCCATCAGACATCCACTGAAGATTCCGATAAATGCACTGAAGAATACAATGAGCCAGAATACATAGATGGACATCGCATGTTTTAACGACTGGGAAAGCATGCATCCAAGTCCTCCGTCACCCTGTAAGGTATCTACCAGAATGGATGCGGTGATCGCCATCGGAGCGGCGATCTTAGTTCCCGTGAAGAAATATGGGATTGCTGTCGGAATCAGTACTTTCGCATAAATCGTCGGCTTCTTTGCCGCGTAGGTATACATCAGATCGTATTTTTCCTGCGACACGGATTTGAAACCTGCCAGTGTGTTGGTTGCCACCGGATAGAAACTTAAGATGGCGGCAATGATGATGCGGCTCTTGTTGATGTCCCCGGTGATGGAGAGGATAATCGGTGCAAGACCGAGTACCGGGATCAGCTGGATTAACATCAGATATGGGAAAAGCATCTTTTCCACAAGTCCGGAAAGCTTCATCAGAAGTGCCAGTACGAATCCGGCACCGGTTCCTAATAAAAATCCAAGCAGTGCACGTAATATTGTGGCCCTTGCGCTTGTCAGAACCACCATCGTGGCGCTCATTCCGGCAGATACCTGTCGGGTGGAGAATGCCGCCGCAATCACCTGATACAGATGCGGAAGAATGTTCTCCGGTGTTCGTTTTGTCACGGACACGATCGATGCTCCGATCTCCCATGCCGCTATAATGATCAGAATCCACAGAACCGTGGATGCCCATTTTTTATCAAAAAGTCTGCTTATTTTCTTCATTAAACGCTGCCCCCTTCAAAACTGTTGCGTACTTTTAATACCAGTTCATTAAAGTGTGCACTCTCTTTCATATCCAGCGTCCGTGGTCTTGGCAGATCCACATCCACGATCGCGGATAACCGTCCCGGATGCGGGGATAACACACAGATCCGGTCGGAAAGGAATACCGCTTCCTGAATGTTATGGGTGACAAAAATGATGGTCTTGTTTGTCTGTCTCCAGATCCGGAGCAGATCTTCGTATAACTTTTCTTTTGTAAACTCATCCAGTGCAGAAAACGGCTCATCCATCAGCAGGATCTCCGGGCGGATACCAAATGCCCTGGCGATATTGACACGCTGCTGCATACCACCGGATAACTGTTTTGGAAAGTGGTTAGCAAAATCTTTCAGTCCTACCATCTCAAGCATTTCATCTGCACGCTTTGAGCGGTCTGCCTTGGACTGGTACATGATTTCCAATGGAAGTTCCACGTTTTTCTTTACCGTCCGCCAGTCAAACAGTACCGGCTGCTGGAATACAAATCCGAATTTCTGCTGCAGCCGCAGTTCCTTCGGGGTCTGTCCGCTGATTCTTATGGTGCCGTCTGTCGGCTCCTGCAGATCTGCGATGCTCCGAAGCAGTGTGGTCTTTCCACAACCGGAAGGGCCGAGCAATGAAATGAACTCTCCCTTGTAAATATCAAGATTCACTCCGGTAAGTGCTTTTACGTCGTTTCCTGAATTGTCTTTAAAGGTTACATCCAGGTCCTTCACCTGTATTTCCACTTCTCTTTCCTGTAATTCACTCATCTCGTTTCCTCCCGTCTTTTTGTAAAAGTAAAATAAAAAACACGGCAAAAGCGCTTATTGTCTGGCGCCTTTGCCGTGTTCTTTATTCTTGTTTTTGTTCATGTTGCAAGTATATGTTTTGCAACGTTTGTTTTCAATACACCACAGCACAAAATCTTTTGTGCTGTGGCACATATATAATTTTTTAAATATTACGCAAATACTTTCTTATAAATTGCCATGCAGTCTTCTTTTGTTACTGTCTTCCTGGTATTTCCCGGACTGCCGGATGCAATCGCATCTTCTGACATTTTTTCAATCACAGGAAAAAACTCTTCTTCCTTGATTCCATACTCCCGCAGTGTCGGAATCTCACAAATTCTGCACACGTTCTCAATTGCATCCAGAAGCTTTTCTGCGGCCACCTGATCGCTGTCTGCCTCCGTCGCAGCCCCAATAGCTCTGCCAAGTGTCGCAAACCGGTCATACGCGCCATCTAATGCAAAGCTCAGGCAATCTTTTAACAGCATTGCATTGCTCATGCCATGTGGTACGTGGAACAATGCACCAATCGGACGGCTCATGCCATGTACCAGCGTCACACTGGAATTATTGATACAAAATCCTGCTTCCAGTGCCGCTAACGACATTTCCTCCCGTGCTTTCGCATCGTACCCATTCTGATATGCAATCGGAAGGTATTTCATGATCCTCTTTACCGCCGAAACCGCACTCACATCTGTAAGAGAGAATGCTTTCTTGGACGTGTACGCCTCTACGGCATGTGTCAGCGCATCCAGTCCGGTTGCTGCCGTCACGCTCTTTGGCATATCCATGGTAAAATCAGAATCTACAATTGCAAGATCCGGAACGAGACAGTCTCCTTTCAACAACATCTTGATGTCTTTTTCCTGATCCGTAATGACCGTAAATTTAGTTGCCTCAGATCCAGTTCCCGAAGTAGTCGGAATCGCTACAATTCCCGGCACACTTCCTGTAATTTCTTTTCCGTTGTAATCCGCAATCCTGCCTTCATTGACCGCCATCGCGGCAATTGCTTTTGCTGAATCCAGCGGACTTCCTCCGCCGATACCAATGACAAACTGACATCCCGTCTTTTTGTACTGCTCCAGACCTTCCTCTATCATTTTGTCAGTCGGTTCTCCCGTAATTCCATCAAACACATAATAAGCAATCTCTGCCTTTTCGAGTGTTTTTTTCAACTGCTCCATCATTGGAGACTTCCCCACATGGTTACCGGTTACAATAAATACCCGGTTTCCATAGGTCTTTAAATACGGCACTGCAGATGGCAGTGCGTCCTTTCCCACCAAAATATGGGATGGAATTGCAAAGTGTGCCATATTGTCACTTCCCTTCTGTCTCCAACGATTAAATGTATTCCTTATCAACAATGCCTAATACTTCATCCAGTTTTTCCAGTTCTTCGAGTAACTGCTCCTCCGTAATAATAAGTGGCGGACAGACAAAGATCATATTCTCATGGGAATAGGTCATGAATTTACGCTCCTTGAGCATTCCGACAATCTTACCCATAATTCCCTGTGGATCGCATCCATAGGATACCATTGGCTCTTTGGTTTCCTTATCCTTTACAAGTTCTACACAGGAGAAAAGACCAATATGACGTACATCTCCGACACATGCATGTGCCTCTTTGTATGCATCCAGCTTCTCGGCCAGAACCTTTCCAACCTTGTTTACATTGTCAAGAATATTTGCCTTCTGGTAGTAGTTCACGCATGCAACACCGGCTGCACATGCCAGCGGGTGTCCACTGTAAGTAAGTCCACAGGAAAGAAGATGATCATCAAAGTAAGATGCGATCTTGCTGCTGACGGCTACCCCACCAAGCTGTACATAACCGCAGGTAACTCCTTTGGCAAATGTAACGAGGTCTGGTTTTACGTCAAAATTTTCAAATGCGAACATCTTTCCAGTACGTCCCCATCCTGCCATAACTTCATCACAGATCATAACAATTCCAAATTCATCACAAATCTTACGCACACCAGGCAGATAACCTTTCGGTGGAATAATAATTCCGTTCGATCCGGTGATTGTCTCCATCACGATCGCTGCCACCTGATCCGGTCCTTCATAAATAATCTGCTCACGCAGCTTTGCCAGATAATACTTTGTTGCCTCTTCCTCCGATGCAAAGTTAATCGGCTCACGATAGATATATGGATCAAAGAACTTTACAAATCCAGGAATTCCCGGCTCAAGCGGATAACGTCTCGGCTCACCCGTTAAATTTCCAGCTCCGAAAGAAGATCCATGATAACTTCTGTAACGGCTGAATACCTTTTTCCTTCCGGTATACATACGTGCAATCTTGATTGCATTCTCATTTGCATCTGCTCCGGCATTTGTAAAAAATACTTTTCCGAATGTATCTGGTAACAGATCAACGATCATCTTTGCAAGCTTTACTCTTGATTCCGCTGCATATGCTGGTCCGATAAAACAATACTTATCGACCTGTTCCTTGATGGCATCTCCGATATCTTTATTTCCAAATCCAACATTTAAGTTTACCAGCTGGGAGGACATATCCGTATACCGGTTTCCGTCATAATCGTAAAAATAGATTCCTTCCGCCTTTTCTACCGGAATCGGATTTAATGTTGCCTGTTTGCTCCATGACTGAAGAACATATTTCTTTGCATTTTCTTTTATTTCCTGTGGTGTCATATCATCTACCTGCCTTTCTGTATTTTCCCTTTTTGGTTCGTTTTGATACTCCCCATTATAAGCATGACAAAATGCAAAACAATGAGCCACAACACAAATTAACTTGTGCCACAGCACAAATCATTTTTCATCATTTTTCCTGAAAAATAAAAAAGGTTTTCTTTTTCCTGATCTGTGCTATAATATTAAACATTATAGTAAATGTAAAAGGCAACGGTGCCCCAAAGAGGGATCGTTGCCTTTTTCTTTTTATTCAGGAGGGATGCAAATATGGCCGTGGAATTACAGCGTCTGATGGAAAAAGTCTCACATATGGATGTAAACCTGATTGCTGGAAAAGGCGGTATTCACAACCTTGTTACCTGGGTACATATGGTAGAAACCACAGAAGCTTCCGATTTTCTCGAAGGCGGTGAAATCGCTTTTACTACAGGACTTGGTCTTGGAAACCGAACCAATCTGCTGGATTTGATCCGGTTAATGTACGAAAAGAATGTCGCCGGTGTCATCGTCAATACCGGACCTTTTATTGAGGAAGTTCCAGAGGATGCCATCACTTTCTGCAACGAACATGATTTTCCACTGTTTGTCATTCCGTGGAAAATCCATCTGGCAGAAGTCATGCGTATCTTCTGTTTTGCAATTACGAAAGATGAACAACGGATTCTGGAAACTGCTGCTGGGTTCAAAAACGCAATTTTCTTTCCAAAACAGGAAGAACTTTATGTCGTTCCCCTGTCCCAACAGGGATTCCGTGTTAACTGGAAATATGCCGTATGCATGATGAACCTCTCGCACACCGTTACGGATCTTCCAGTCCGTCTGGAACAGCTCGTCAACAGTCTGGATACTTATGCCCGGCATAAATACGATAATTTTGCAATTTTTTCTCACGACAGCGAAATTCTCATCGTAGCAGGAAACTATTCCGAGCATGCACTGCATACTTTTATTCAGGATCTCCGCTCCCGCGCTTCCCAGCTCCTTGCAAGCGGGGAAGCCGTTTCCATGGGTTGTGGAAAGCTCACGAAAAGTATCCGCTGCCTGTGGAAAAGTTACCGACAGGCAAAATCCATTCAAAAACTGCAGGAAAACGGGAAAATTGACCACTCTCTTATCTTTTATTCTGACATGGGAATTTACAAACTGCTCATGGGAATCGAGGACCGTGAAATTATTCAGGAATATTATGATAAGAGTATACGTCCGCTTCTCGACTACGATGAAAAAAACGATTCGGATCTTGCAGCCGTACTGCGGGCTTATCTCAACCACAACGGAAGCGTAAAAGAAACTGCGGATGAACTGTATGTGCACCGGAACACCATCAACTACAAATTGACGCGTATCTCTGAGATTCTGGATATGGATCTGTCCCAGTTGAATACGCGTCTGCAGCTGAGTGTCGGATTTATGTTGGAAGATATGTTATGGAGCCCGTGAAATAATCTCTGTAAATTCAACACTATAAAGGTCTTCTATGATAAA